>OBWU01000031.1_pt1 | contig 65041 bp, 69 predicted proteins | sample 1476551 | NCBI WGS metagenome assembly OBWU01 (sample SAMEA2580135, study PRJEB22360) | human gut metagenome | biome: human gut; feature: human-associated habitat; material: faeces | place: Denmark | collected 2008/2010
CAGGTAGTTACCCGCCGCCGGCCAGCGCCAGCGTCGCCCAGCCTACCTGTTTCCACAGCGCCGGCGCCCGGTTCGCGCTCAGCCTGACCGCCAGCTGGCGGAAACCATGAACCAGCAGCGCCAGCGCGCTAATCGTCAGCGAGGTTCCCGCCGCCATCGCCATCGCGGCCGCCATGCCCCAACCAAATACGCCGATAACCTTACTGAACAGCAGCACCATAATGGCCCCGGAACAGGGCCGCATCCCCATTGACAGCACGATAGCCAGCCGGGCCCGCCAGTCGTCGCCGCTTTGCAGCCGTTCCGGCGCCGGCAGATGCTGGTGCCCGCAGCCGCAGCTGGCGTGATGAACGTGATGCGCGGTGAAGGCAGTGAATTTAGGCCGGCGCAGCAGTATGCGCAGCTTTTTTAGCGCCCGCCAGCACAGCAAAAGGCCCAGCGCGCCGACCAGCAGATAGCTTCCCTTTTCCAGCCAGAAGCTGCTCAGATGCAGCTGTCTTGCCGGCAGCTGCAGCAGCGTCAGTACCACTACCACTAAAGCGATGGCCACCAGCCCCTGCAGCAGCGAGGCGGCCAGGGTCAGACCAATGCTGGATTTCAGCTTCGACGGATGGGTTGCCAGCCAGGTGGTTATGACCACCTTGCCGTGCCCCGGCCCCAGCGCATGCAGGACGCCGTAGGCGAAGCTAAACCCCAGCAGCGACAACCCGGCGGCGGCAGGATTCTCCGCAACCGCCTGCAGAAGCCGACTCAGTTCGACATTCAGCGCACGCTGCCAGACCGCGCTTTGCAGCAGCACCTGCGGCCAGGCCCGCCATAGCCAGAAGCCAGCTCCGGCTGCCAGCAGCAGAAACAGCGCCAGCGGCCACAGCTGACGCCAGCCCGGCGAACGGCCGGTTTGAGCAAAAATCACTGACATTGCAGCGTCACCTTTTGCGCGAAGTAATTCCCCAGTTCCATATCCTCCGGCGGCGCATCCGCTTTATCCAGCGACTGCGCGTAGGACAACATTTTTTCATTCGGTTTCGGCGTCATCACGTTTGCCGTGCAGCTCGTTTTCATCGCCGCCGGCAGAGCAAAATCAGCGTCTTTGTCATAATACATATCAACGTAATAGGTCGGGTCATAGGTTGAAAAGGTGAAGGTTTGCCCGGCCAGAGGCTGCGGCTTCGCCAGCGGCAGAGTAAAGGTGAGCACCGCCTGGTGACCGCTGCGTTCAAGGCCATAACCAGCGGGCCGATTATCAAACTTCACCCGCTGGCCCTTGTGCCATAGCTCGCTGAAATAGTGCTGGCCCAGCACGTTCGCCATCACTTCCGCCGCCAGCTTTTTCCAGATTTCGCTACCGGGTTTAGCGTTGCCCGCATCATAGAGCAGATCGGCGGAGGTGATTTCATCCATCGTCCAGCGCATTTTAAAGCCGGTGAGCAGGCCATTTTCCGCCACGGCCTCCGTTTGCAAACTGATGAAACTGTGCGGATGCGCCGCCGCAGATAGCGATAAAAACATGAAAAACGCTACGCTGACGCATTGTTTCACTCTCTTCATCTGTTCCTCGCGTGAAAAATTCTGTGAACCCCGCCAGCAATCCTGATGTAAAGACCCGGAAATGCCCTGTTCACCCTCAATACATTAACTACTCTTAACGAAAACCCTAACTGGAACTAACCGGATGATGACAGTGATTGAACCACCATCTGTGCTTTCCAGTCCACAGCGCCGTAGCCAGGTGCTCCTGATGTTTTATCTGCCCGGGCAGTCCGTGACGCCCGAATGGCTGGGTAACCTCACCCAGGTTGATGAGGATACCGCTCGGCAGGACATTGCGGAGACGGGACGCGAGATTCAGCGTTATCACCGCTTGACCCTTGCTTCACAAGCGGACGGCAGCTATCGGATGGAAGGCGCCGCGCTCGATCAACGCTTATGCCTGCTGCACGGCCTGCGCCGCGGGCTGCGCCTGTGCCCGCATTTTGTCAGCCACCATTTTACCCCGGCATTGAAAACGCAGCTTAAACAGCAGGGTATCGCACGCACGCTGTATGACGACACCAATCTTCAGGCATTGGTCAACCGCTGCTCGCGCGCCCTTAACCGGCAGTTTGACTGCCGCGACGTGCATTTTCTGCGTCTTTATTTACAGTATTGTTTGCTGCAGCACCACCTTGGACAGAGCCCCACTTTCACCCACGAGCAGCAGCGCTGGGCGCAAGCCGCCGCCGAGTTCTCCCTCGCCGAGGAGATTGTCCGCCACTGGCAGCGGCGGGTTGCGGCAACGCCCCATGCCGGAGAACAGCTGTTTCTGGCCCTGCTGTTTATGCTGTTGAAAACCCCCGATCCTATCCGCGATGGTCATCAGCACGATCGCCGTCTGCATCTGGCCATTTCCGGGCTGATTCACCGCTTTCAGAACCTGGCGGGCCGTCCGTTTAGCGATGAACAGGGGCTGAGCGATCAGCTCTATATTCACCTTTCGCAGGCGCTACACCGCAGCGTTTTCGCTATCGGTATCGATAACGCGCTGCCGGAGGAGATAGGCCGTCTTTATCCCCGCTTGATGCGCACCACGCAGGCTGCGCTGGCGGAGTTCGAAGCCAGCTGGCAGGTACGCTTTAGCCAGGAGGAAGTCAGTTTAATCGCGGTGATCTTCGGCGCCTGGCTGATGCAAAAAAGCGATCTGCAGGAGAAACAGGTGGTTCTGCTGACCGATGATAACCCGGACCTTGAGCAGTCGCTGGAGCAGCAGCTGCGCGAGTTAACTCTGCTGCCGCTCAATATTAAGTATTTGAGCGTGAGCGCCTTTCAGAAAGAGGGCGCGCCGAAGGAAGTGACGCTGATCGTCACTCCCTATACCACGGCGCTGCCGCTGTTTTCGCCGCCGCTGTTTCACGCCGAAGAGACGTTCAGCGATCATCAGCAGCAGCAGATTTGCAAAATGCTGGAGGCCTAAGCCACCGCTTTTGGCCGCACCACCAGCGCCGGTAAGGCCACCAGCGCCATCACCCAGAAAACGCCCTGGTGCAGATGCTGGTAGAGGAAACCGGCAAAGACCGTCATCACCGCAATGCTGCCGCCCATCGCGACGGCGGAGTAGACCGCCTGCAGGCGAATCACTTCGCTGCCCTGACGCGCCGCAATGTAGCGCATCGCCGCCAGATGGCACACCGTAAAGGTGCCGCAGTGGAGGATCTGCGCGACAATAAGCCAGGGTAGCGCCGTCGTCCAGCCCATCAACGTCCAGCGAATTAGCCCGCACACCGCGGAGAGCAGCAGCAGATCGCGGGCGCTAAAGCGGCGGAAGACTTTTTTGCTCAGCGCGAAAATCACCACTTCCGCCACGACGCCAAGCGACCACAGGTAGCCCACGGCGGAGGCGGAATACCCCGCTTCCTGCCAGTAGATAGCGCTAAATCCGTAGTAGGCGGCGTGCGCCCCCTGCAGCAAACAGACGCAGGCGAGGAAGCGCCAGCTTTGCCGCACCAGCGTAAGCCAGGCCGCCAGGCCGGCCGCTTCCTGCTGGCGGGATTCGCCCTGCGGCTGCACCGACGGCTTCAGCAGCATGCCGAGCAGCATGGAGGCAATACCGACGCTGAGCATCACCAGTATCATCCGGTAGTCATACAGGCTGACCAGCTTCCCGGTCAGCGCCGAGCCAATGACGAAAGCTATCGACCCCCACAGGCGCACACGCCCGTAGTCCATGGTGATCTGCTTTTGCCAGGTATTCGCCAGCGCGTCGGTCAGCGGCACCAGCGGCGAGAAAAAGAGGTTAAAGCCGACGATAATCACCATCAGCCAGGCAACCTGGTGGCCGATCCAAAATGCGAGCGCAAAGAGCAGCGTCAGCAGCGCCAGAATGCGCAGAGAAGAGATAAGACGGGACGGGTCGCTGACCCGCGGTGCAATCAGCAGGCTGCCAAGAAAGCGCGACACAAGCCCGGCGCCGAGCAGCATGCCGATGGTTTCCGGCGTCAGGCCAAGTCCGGAAAGCCAGACGCTCCAGAAAGGCAGGAAGATGCCGTAGCTAAAAAAATAGGTGAAATAACTAAGCGCCAGCCAGCGCGTGGAGTGTAAGACCATGATTCCCTCCCGAATGGAGGCGACAGTCTGGCGATAAAGCGGGGCGGGTGCAAGGATACCCTCGCCCCAAATATGGCGCTATTCGCGCCCCTGTACGTCTATTTTCAGCGAAAAACTCAGCGTATCTCCGGCGCCTAAAACCCGCAACCCCGGCTGTCCGTCCATGTTATGGGCGTTTACCGGATGACTTTGCGGCTCGAGGCAAAGGAACGGCTCGCCCTGCATTCTGAAAAGCATCAACCACGGAGTTTGCGAAAGAATTGTGATATCCATCACATCACTACTCACCCTCGCCCGCCCGCTCCAGCCGGAATAGCCCACGTTCAGCCAGCGATCCTCACCGTACTGCGCGTGGCTGAAATCGGCGTAGCCGGGCAACTGGCCTTGCCAGCCGAGAGGAAGATGCTGCTCCCCTTCCGGCCAGTAGCCGGCGGCTGCAAACTGCACCGTACCGCGCTTATCAAAAGGAAAAAACGGATGAAAACCGCAGCCATAGGGGATGGGCGTGCTACCGCAGTGGGTAAGCGTCAGCGCAGCCACCAGCTGGTTACGCAGCAGCTGGTAGCGGATCTGCGCCAGGTAATCGAAACCGCAGGCATGCTGCCGACGCAGCTGTAACACGCAATAGTCGCCGTCGCGCGCAATCATATCCCAGCGCTGCAGCCAACCGTCGCCGTGGAGAAAAAAAAGCGGGTCGGCGTGGTGGCGAGGCAGAACTATCTCACGTCCCTGAAAAATAAAGCGGTTCCCGGCGACGCGATTGGCCAGCGGCAGCATCGGAAACATGCCGCCGGCGGGGTTTTCATACAGCACCGGCGCCTGATAGTGCCGCGAGTATAAACTTTGCACTTTGCCGCCCAGAGAAGCGACGCGCATCCGCAGATGCGCGTTTTCCAGAATCCACTCTTCCGCCATTAGCGCGTCTGCTCCTGCTTCATCGCCTGAGCGCCCGCATGACGTTGCGCCAGCTGCTCTTCCAGAGCTTCGAGAGTAACCCCCTTCGTTTCCGGCACATTGCGCAGAATATAGAGGTAGCCGGCAGCGCAAATGACGCCATACAGCAGGAAACTGCCCGCCGCACCCAGTCCGGCATTAAGCAGCGGGAAAGTGTAGGTTAACAAGAAACAGGCAATCCACAGCGCCAGGGTGCCTAAGGACATCGCGAGTCCGCGAACGCGGTTGGGGAAGATTTCCGCCAGCAGCACCCAGGTAACCGGCGCCAGGGTCAAGGCGTAAATAGCAATCGCCGCCAGCACCAGCAACAGTACCGGCCAGCCCATAATTCCCATGGCGTAAGCGCCGGCAATCAGCACATAGATCAGCGTCAATCCCGAAGCGCCGAGCAACATCAGTTTACGGCGGCCGATCTTATCCACCAGCGGCAGCGCGGCGAGGGTAAACACCAGGTTGACGATCCCTGTTGCGACGATCGATTTCAGCGTGCTGTTAATATCGAATCCCGCCGAGGCAAAAATCTCCTGCGCGTAGTTAAAGATGACGTTAATTCCGCACCACTGCTGGAAGACGGCGAGGACCATTCCGATGATAACGATCGGTTTAACCTGCGGAGCCAGCAGCGCGCCGTAGGAGATTTTATGGTTATCTTTTTCCAGCGTGTGCGCGATGTCGCGTAATATCCTGTCGGCATAGTCGGCGGAGCCAATGCGCTCCAGCGCGGCGCGGGCGCGATCCGGCTTACCGGCCTTCATGAGCCAGCGCGGCGACTCAGGAACAAAAAACATCAGCACCAGAAACGCCAGCGCCGGCACCAGTTCCGCGCCGAACATCCAGCGCCAGCCCATCTGCCCGTTCCAGGTTTCGACAATCATCTGCTGCGTCGCCCCCGTCGCTACGGGTTCCGCAATCATCAGGTTGATAAGCTGAGCGGCCAGCACGCCAATCACGATAGTGAGCTGGTTTATCGCAACAAAGCGCCCTCTTTTTTCTGCCGGGCTGACTTCCGCGATGTAAAGCGGGCTGAGCGCGGATGCCAGACCAATCCCCACGCCGCCTACAATGCGGTAAACCACAAACATGTCGAAACTGCTGGCAACCGCCGTCCCCCACGCCGAGGCGCTGAACAGCACGGCGGACAGTATTAAGGGCAGCTTGCGCCCCAGTTTATCGGCGCACCAACCTGAGATTAATGCGCCGAAAACGCAGCCCACCAGCGCCGAGCTCATTGCCCAGCAGGACTGCGCCGGGTCGGTAATGGAAAACCAGGCTTCATAAAACGGCTTTGCGCCGCCAATCACCACCCAGTCATAGCCAAAGAGTAAACCACCGCAGGCGGCGACCAGACAGATAGTCCAGACGTAGCCCATTTTCAGATGTGTCTGCGCGTTATTCATAATGATTCCTCTATAAGGGAAACGCAGGGAACAGTAGGGTTCAGGCGGGCCAGGCCCGCCCATTGAGGTTCAGGAAAAAATGCCGCTTTGCAGGGCATGACGAATCAGATGCGCCTTATCATGAGCCGGGTTCAGCTGCAGCAGCCGCTGCATCACCTGCTGGCTGGCGGATACGTTCCCCAGCCCCAGATGGCCCAGCGCTTCAATAAACAAACAGTGCTGCTGATGCTGCTGCTGCGCTGAAACATCGAGCACCACCAGATCCGGGAGAGAGACGGCAAAAAAGTCGGCTTGCGGAACGTCATCCCGATGCTGCCTGGCCCAGGCGATAAAATTCTGGAAGTGCTGCTCGGCCTGCGCCGGATTACCGCTCTTACGCAGCGCGATGCCCTGCCAGAAAAGGTAATCGGCGGGCTGATCGTTGTAGTAACGCCCGGCGTCCAGCGTTGAGCCCCCTTGCAGGGCAAGCTGGTAATATTCCGCTGCCCGGTGCGCATCCCCAACCTGTTCCGCGCAATAGCCCAGCAAATACCAGATATCGTTGTCCGTCTGCCCGGGCAGCCGCCCCTCTCCCAGGTTATCGGGATAGCGTAAGGCTTCATTCAGGCAGCGAGCGGCCTGCATGAACGCCTTACGTTCGATCAACTGTAAAGCGCGATGGAGCTGATTGAGCAAATACTGGCCGGTAACTTTCCCCTCCCCGCCTTCCCAGGGATGAAATACGCGCGTACCGAGAATAGCGGCGGCATCGGCGTAATGGCCGGCCGCGTTCAACAGGCTTAACAGCTCAGCGGTCAGGTCATCCCGTTTCAGCACCACCGCTTTGCGCGCCGCCAGCGTTTCCAGTCGTTCGTTTACCGGCGTACCCAGTGATTTTTTCAGGAAATCAAGCTCAAAGAGGAAGCGCGCGTTTTCGGGCTCAAGCTCTACGGCCCGCTGCAGATAAGCCAGCGCCTGCGCGGCATCCTGTTGTTTGTTCCAGGCGTAGACCCCCAGCAGACGATGAGCAGGCGCATAGTCGGGAGATTTTTCCAGCGTCTCGCGCCAGCAGCTTACTGCGTCTTCATAGCGACGTTTGCTGTACCAGAAGCAACCGAGCAGATAGCGGGCAAAAGCGCTATCGCTCAGGGTTTGCAGCATCTGGACTTCATCGAGCGTATTGGGGAAACGCACTTTTCGCACATGGCAGCGCTCGGCTTCGGCAATTAACCGTTGCCGTTTATTCGCATCATCGCTTAACGAGGCGCGCCACAGCATCGGCAGCGCCTCCTGGCAATCCAGAACCTCAAGCACCTCCTTCGCCGCCTGCTTCTGACCGATGGAGAGCAGCCAGCCCGCCAGCAGGCTGCCGTTAATCCCTCTGCGCCCCGTTACGCGCAGCAGGCTCGCGCGCGCTTCATCGCCCGGCGCAATCATCCAGCGCGCACAGTGCAGCGGATAGCTCAACGGGTATTGTTCGAGGCAGACGACAATATACGCCTGCGCTTCCTTCGCCCGCCCGCTGTCCGCTAACGCCAGCGCTTTCAGCCCCATAGCCAGATGGTTGCTGGCGTTAAACTGCAGGCTGGTGTTGACCTTTTCCAGCGCGTCGGCGGTATCGCCACGCTTCATCGCCAGCCTTGACAGCGCCCACCAGGCGGCATCGCGGCAGTTACCGCTCCAGGACGCTTTGTAATAGCAATCCCATGCTCCAGCTTCATCGCCCTGCCTTTCCAGCGCGCTGCCAAGCAGCATGCTGGCTTCGCCATCGCGCGGATTTTTATTCAGACGATGGGCGCGAAGTAGCGCGGCCCGGGCACATTGCTCCGCCAGCCCCCAGTCGGCGCAATTAAACGCCAGCGTCCCGAGGGCAACATTATTGCGGTAATCCTGCGGATCGAGGGCTATCGCCCGGCGATAGTAATCCGCGGCATAGCGGCTTGCATGATTGTATTGTTCAAGATGCTGGCCGATAAAATAGAGCTCATCGCCGTTGTGAATCTCTTCCGGCATCGCCGGCGCGCAGGCAGGTTCGGGCAGGGGCGTCTGCTGAGTAATATGTTCCGAATAATCCAGCAGCGGCTGGTTGTCTGCGGTTTTCACCTTAATGGTTAAGCGCCGGGCGTCATTTTCCGGCAGCGTATGCTGCCAGCTCTCGCCGGGCTTCAGCGTAAGCTGAGTTTCATACAGCGGCTGCTTTTCCGCGCTGAGTTCAACAACAATATTTTCCAGCGGCGCAATGGCGTAAACGCCGAGCTGCAGCTGCTCCGACTCACGAACCAGCTTCAGCGCCAGCTGCGTATTGGCATTTTGCACCATCCCCAGCTCGCTATAGGGAAGGAAATTTTGCACAAACACCTTCTCTTCATAAGGCGCAAGCCAGGTAAAGTCAGGCTGGTTATCGGTGTAGACGCCGGTCATCAGCTCGATATAGGGGCCATTTTCGTCGGTCAGATTGCGGTCCCACGCCTGGCCAAAGTCGCCATAGCCCCAGCTCCACTGTTTTTTGCCCGGCGAGACGTGATGGTCGGCAACATGCAGCAGCCCACCGCGCTCGTCGTGGTGATAAGCGCCGACAAAGTCGTAGTCCGATTTCTCCGCCATATACGAGGTGGGTACCGGAACGTTTTTATAACGGGAGATATCGACGCCCGCAGAATAGTCCACTTTGTAGTAGGTGCCGGTGGCGATGGGAAAAGCGGAAACATCGCGCTTGCCGTGATCGAATACGGCGGTGACGTCGGGTGGAAACACGCTCTGGTGAGCATCGCCGCCTTTGACCGCCGGATTGGCCCACCACAGGAAATGACGCGGCGTTGCGTTACCATTAAAAACCTTACCGGTAATTTCAATCAGCGCGCGGTCAGGATAGAGAGTAAACCCGGTCATGACCTGTAAACCGCGCATGGGCTCCGCTTCCCCCATCCATACGGTCTGCACGCCGTTTTCCCCGCGCTGGATCGAAAAATCGACCGGCATAAAGGTCGTCGGGCGGTGATGCTGCGGCCAGTTGAACTCGATACCGCCGGAGATCCAGGGTCCCAGTAGCCCTACCAGGGCGGGCTTAACGACTTCATTGTAATAGACGAAATCGCGCTGTTTGACTTTGTCATACGCCCGGTGAATACGTCCGCCAAGCTCCGGCAGCAGCATGATACGAATGAAATCATTCTCCATCCATACTGCCTGATAATCGCGCATTTCACGCTCGCCGGTCAGGGTATCTATCACGCCGTAGGGATAGACGTTGCCGGAGGAACCCTGATAAACGCGCTTTTCCAGAAACATGGGGTTCGGATCCTCCGCCCCCGTCGTCCACGTAGGTAATGTAATTGTTTCCTGCCAGACCTTAACTGAACCGTACATGACGCCTCCACTAAACAAAATAAAGTAAAACTTGCTATGAGAGGAGTTTATATCGCCATTTAGCTGCTAAAATGCGCAACGCTCACGCAATATAGTTAAGGGAGTTAAGTGTATGCAGCGCACCGGTTTGAATAACGCCCGGGTCAGGCAGGCCAACAAATCTATTTTTCTCTCCCACCTCTGGCGGGAGAAACAGCTCAGTAAATCCCAGCTTTCCCAGCTCACCGGGCTCTCTATTCCGGCTGTGAGCAACATTCTTGCCGAACTGCTTAGCGAGGGATTGATCGGCCATTCCACGGAAAAAATGAGCAAGCGCGGCGTGAACAGCGGAAGCTACCAGATCCCCGAACACGGTGCCTGGACGCTATGCATGAATATCACGCCGACCAGCATTGAGTATCAGCTTGCCGATGCCCGACTGCTGGCGGTTGACGGCCACCAGCATTTGCCCATCGATGCCCCCACGCCGCAGGCCCTTCTTGAGGCCATCGTGGAATGCTGGCGACGTATACACCGCCGCTACCCGCAGCACAGCATCAATCTCGCACTTGGCGTTCATGGGCAGGTTGATCCGGTAACCGGAGTGTCACAAACCATGCCCCAGGCGCGCTGGAAAACGCCGATTGAAATAAAGTATCTGCTGGAGGAACAGCTCGGCGTGCAGGTGCGGGTGGATAATGACTGCGTGATGCTGGCGCTGGCGGAGAAGTGGCAGCATCAGGGTATACAACCGGATTTTTGCGTGATTAACGTCGATTACGGTATCGGCTCGTCATTTGTGATTAACGATCAGATTTATCGAGGAAGCCTCTATGGCAGCGGGCAGATAGGACACACGATTGTGAATCCTGACGGCAAGGCCTGCGACTGCGGGAGATACGGTTGCCTCGAAACCGTAGCGTCCCTCAGCGCGTTGAAAAAGCAGGCGCGGATGTGGCTTAAAACGCAGCCGGAAGCGCAGCGCTCTCCCGAGCAATTAACCACGGCATCGCTCATTGAAGCCTGGGAACAGGGAGACGTGCATATTCGCGCATGGGTTGATAGCGCGGCCAACGCCATTGGCTTAAGCCTTTATAATTTCTTAAATATTTTGAATATTAATCAGATCTGGCTATACGGACGCAGCTGCGCCTTTGGCGAACAATGGCTGGAAAGTATCGTTAAACAAACCGGCTTTAATCCCTTTGACCACGGCGATACGCCGCGAGCGCACGCTACTCAAATCGGCTTTGGCAAACTGACCCGCGCCCAGCAGCTGATGGGGATCGGTTATCTGTACGTGGAGGAACAGCTGCAAACGCTGCGTTAATCGTCAGCGGACGTGGCGGAGCGCAAATTTGTGTATTACGTTTAAATCACACGTCTCTCATAACGAGCTGATTATGAACACTCTACGCTACTTTGACTTTGGATCCTCCCGCTCTCTGCTGCTGCTGATTGCGCGTATCGCGGTGGTGGTGCTGTTTATTCTTTTCGGCTATCCCAAGCTGCTCGGCTTTAGCGGCACGGTGCAGTACATGGCCTCCTCCGGCGCGCCGATGCCAACGCTTGCGGCCATCATTGCCATTATTATGGAAGTGCCGGCGGCCATTTTAATTGTGCTGGGCTTTTTCACCCGCCCGCTGGCGGTGATCTTTATTTTTTATACCCTCGGTACCGCGGTGATTGGCCATCACTACTGGGATATGACCGGCGATGCGGTTCTGCCGAACATGATTAACTTCTGGAAAAACATCAGTATTGCCGGCGCCTTCCTGCTGCTGGCGATAACCGGTCCCGGGGCGATTTCGCTCGACCGCCGCTAATCAACAGACGCAAAAAAGGCCGCATCAGCGGCCTTTTTGATGTCAACGCTAACGCTTACGCATAAACCGGGAAGCGTGCGCAGATATCCAGCACTTTGCCTTTCACGCGCTCAATGACCGCTTCATCATTGATGTTGTCCAGCACGTCGCACATCCAGCCGGCCAGCTCTTTCACTTCCGCTTCTTTAAAGCCGCGACGGGTGACCGCCGGAGAACCGATACGGATGCCGGAGGTCACAAACGGGCTCTTCGGATCGTTCGGCACGCTGTTTTTGTTGACGGTGATGTTAGCGCGGCCCAGCGCAGCGTCCGCTTCTTTACCGGTCAGGTTTTTATCGACCAGATCCAGCAGGAACAGGTGGTTTTCAGTGCCGCCGGAAACCACTTTGTAGCCGCGGTTCAGGAACACTTCTACCATTGCCTTCGCGTTTTTCGCTACCTGCTGCTGGTAAACTTTGAACTCCGGCTCCATCGCTTCTTTCAGCGCGACGGCTTTCGCCGCGATAACGTGCATCAGCGGGCCGCCCTGAGCGCTCGGGAATACCGCAGAGTTCAGTTTCTTGTACAGCTCTTCGCTACCGCCTTTCGCCAGGATCAGGCCGCCGCGCGGACCCGCCAGGGTTTTGTGGGTGGTGGTGGTCACAACGTGAGCGTGCGGAACCGGGTTCGGGTACACGCCAGCGGCGATCAGGCCGGCCACGTGCGCCATATCGACGAACAGGTATGCGCCGATGCTGTCAGCGATTTCGCGCATTTTTGCCCAGTCAACCACGCCGGAATAAGCGGAGAAACCACCGATAATCATCTTCGGTTTATGTTCCTGAGCCTGCTTAGCCATGTCTTCATAGTCAATTTTACCGGACTCATCGATGCCGTAAGGAATGATGTTGTACAGTTTGCCTGAGAAGTTGACCGGGGAGCCGTGAGTCAGGTGACCACCCTGCGCCAGGTTCATACCCAGAACGGTATCGCCCGGCTGCAGCAGAGCGGTATAGACCGCGAAGTTAGCCTGGGAGCCGGAGTGCGGCTGCACGTTAGCGTAGTCAGCGCCGAACAGCTCTTTGGCGCGATCGATAGCCAACTGCTCTACGATATCGACGTATTCACAGCCGCCGTAGTAGCGCTTGCCCGGATATCCTTCAGCGTATTTGTTGGTCAGCTGAGAGCCCTGCGCCTGCATAACGCGTGGGCTGGTGTAGTTTTCGGAGGCGATCAGTTCGATGTGCTCTTCCTGACGTACTTTTTCTTGCTCCATAGCCTGCCACAGTTCGGCATCATAATCGGCAATGTTCATTTCACGCTTTAACATCCGCATCTCCTGACTCAGCTAACAATAGAATTTCGGCCTTAAAAGGCGGTCCACCTGGACAACGGCCCACAGTATAACTGAATCATTCTGTGATAACAGGTCTTGACAAAGGATTTTACGCAAACGATTGGCTCCGCGTTACACAAGGCTTTGAGCAATAAAGCTCCTGCAATTATCAACGGATTTGTTTTCAGGTTTGTGATGCAAATAATTCATGTTGTCACTGCCGTAGGGCAAAGCGTTAAAGAACCATTTACAAAGCAGGGGTATTTTTATAAGATGTATTTAAAATACATCATTAAGATAACATACAAGGAAGCTGCTATGCTCGACGCGCAAACCATCGCTACGGTGAAAGCCACCATCCCCCTGCTGGTTGAAACCGGTCCGAAACTGACCGCCCATTTTTACGACCGGATGTTTACTCATAATCCCGAACTCAAAGAAATCTTTAATATGAGTAACCAACGCAACGGCGACCAGCGCGAGGCGCTGTTCAACGCCATTGCCGCCTATGCCAGCAATCTTGAGAACCTGCCTGCCCTGCTGCCGGCGGTGGAAAAAATCGCCCAGAAGCATACCAGCTTCCAGATCCAGCCCGAGCAGTACAACATTGTCGGTACCCACCTGCTGGCCACTCTTGATGAGATGTTCAGCCCCGGCCAGGAAGTGCTGGATGCCTGGGGTAAGGCCTACGGCGTACTGGCCAACGTCTTTATTAACCGTGAAGCGCAAATCTACAGTGAAAGCGCCAGCAAAACCGGCGGCTGGGAAGGCACCCGCGCGTTCCGCATCGTCAGAAAAACGCCGCGCAGCGCGCTGATTACCAGCTTTGAGTTTGAGCCGGTCGACGGCGGCGCGGTTGCTGAATACCAGCCGGGCCAGTACCTGGCGGTCTGGCTGAAGCCGGAAGGCTTTCCGCATCAGGAAATTCGTCAGTACTCTTTGACCCGCAAACCCGACGGTAAAGGCTATCGCATTGCGGTTAAGCGTGAAAACGGCGGCCAGGTTTCAAACTGGCTGCATGATTCTGCGAAAGAAGGCGACGTGATTTACCTGGCCGCGCCGGCCGGCGATTTCTTCCTCAACGTGGCGCCGGAAACGCCGGTCACGCTGCTCTCCGGCGGCGTCGGTCAGACGCCGATGCTGGCGATGCTGGACACGCTGGCGAAAGCACAGCATCCGGCGCAGGTTAACTGGTTCCACGCGGCAGAGAATGGCGACGTTCACGCCTTCGCGGAGGAAGTAAAAGCGCTGGGTGAAAACCTGCCGAAGTTTACTTCTCACGTCTGGTACCGCAGCCCGAGCGAAGCGGACCGTGAGGCCGGCGCGTTTGACAGCGAAGGTTTGATGGATTTATCGGCCCTGGCCGACAAGATCGGCGATCCGCAGATGCAGTTCTATCTCTGCGGCCCGGTGGCGTTTATGCAGTTTGCCGCGAAGCAGTTGGTAAGGCTTGGCGTGGGCCGCGACAACATTCATTACGAGTGCTTCGGCCCGCACAAGGTGCTGTAAACAGAGCGATGGATGCAGGCGGCCCGGAAATTACCGGGCCGCCATTCGGTTTGTCAGCTTAAATCGCCGCGTCGTCTTCTTCGCCGGTGCGGATACGAATCACGCGCGCGACATCGAAAACAAAGATCTTACCGTCGCCGATTTTACCTGTCTGCGCCGTACGGATAATGGTATCCACGCAGGTGTCGACGATATCATCGGTGACAACGATTTCGATTTTCACTTTCGGCAGAAAATCGACCATATACTCCGCGCCGCGATACAGCTCGGTATGCCCCTTCTGACGGCCAAAGCCTTTCACTTCCGTTACCGTCATCCCGGTGATGCCGACTTCGGCCAGCGCTTCACGCACGTCATCCAGTTTGAAGGGTTTAATAATCGCATCAATCTTTTTCATGGTGTTCCTGTCTTAGAGCCTGGCCCATTAGGGCTATTTTTCGCGTAACCGGTTGCTAACCGTATCATAACTTGCGTCATCACACGGAGCTACTCTTTAAAGTCGTTAGCGTCGAGCTCGTGGCGCGACAGCAGTTTATAAAATTCGGTGCGGTTGCGCCCCGCCATCCGCGCCGCATGCGTGACGTTACCTTTAGTGATTTGCAGCAGCTTGCGCAGGTAATTGAGTTCAAACTGATTCCGCGCCTCAACAAAGGTCGGCAGCGCGGTGTTTTCCCCTTCCAGCGCCTGCTCCACCAGGGCGTCGCTAATGACCGGCGAAGAGGTTAGCGCCACGCACTGCTCAATCACGTTCACCAGCTGGCGCACGTTGCCCGGCCATTTGGCAGCCATCAGCCGCTTCATCGCATCGGTGGAAAACGCGCGAACAAAGGGTTTGTGGCGATCGGCGGACTGGCGCAGCAGATGGTTCGCCAGCAGCGGAATATCTTCCGTACGCTCGGCCAGCGGCGGGATTTTCAGATTCACCACGTTGAGACGATAAAACAGATCTTCGCGAAACTCGCCGCGCGCCATGGCCTTCGGCAGGTCGCGATGGGTCGCAGAAATAATCCGCACATCAATGTCGATATCGCGGTTGCTGCCCAGCGGGCGCACTTTACGCTCCTGCAGGACGCGCAGCAGTTTAACCTGCAGCGCCACCGGCATATCGCCGATTTCATCAAGAAACAGGGTCCCGCCTTCTGCGGCCTGGAATAGCCCCTCGCGACTGCTAACCGCGCCGGTAAAAGCGCCGCGGGCGTGGCCAAACAGCTCCGACTCCAGCAGCTGCTCGGGAAGCGCGCCGCAGTTAATGGCGACAAAAGGTTTATCGCGGCGCGGGCTGGCGTTATGAATTGCCTGGGCGACAATCTCCTTGCCGGTACCGCTCTGGCCGTTAATCAGTACGCTGACGTCCGACTGCGCTACCATCCCGGCCTGCTCCAGCAGACGCTCCATCAGCGGGCTGCGGGTCACAATCGCCTGACGCCAGCGCTCATCGGTAGTAGGCGCGCTCTGCTCCAGCGCGTCATCAATCGCTTTATACAGAGCGTCTTTATCCACCGGCTTGGTGAGAAAGCTAAATACGCCCTGCTGGGTCGCGGCAACGGCATCCGGAATGGAACCGTGCGCGGTGAGAATGATCACCGGCATTCCCGGCTGAACCTTCTGGATTTCGCTGAACAGCTGGAGGCCGTCCATCTCGTCCATCCGCAGGTCACTGACCACCAGGTCGACTTTGTCACGGCTCAGCGTGCGCAGCGCCTCCGGCCCGCTCTCGGCGGTCAGTACGCTGTATCCTTCGCTGACAAGGCGCATGCCCAGCAGCTTCAGCAGCCCCGGATCGTCGTCCACCAACAGCAGACGGGCGGGTTTACGGATCGTCATGAATCACCTCCGGGACCTTTTCGCCGCCGTGCCCGGCGTCCGGGCTGAAGTTCCCGCCGGGTTTACGGCTGGAGAGCTGGCGCTCGATGTCGGTGAGATTCTCCAGCTTGCGGGTCGTCAGTTCGAGCTGACTGCGAAGTTCAATTTCCTGCTGACGCAGCGTCTCCAGCTCCGCATCGCTTGACTGCTGCAATTTGGCGTAGCGGGAGCGCTCCTCAATCAGCTGAAGCTGCCGGCCCTGGGCATCGCGCCAGAGCTGATAAAGCGGGCGAACCTGGGCGGCGATTTGCGGGCTGAAGGCATCCAGACTGGTCACCAGATCGCGACGTTCGTTGGGCGTAATTTTGGCATCGGCCAGTAAAATGCCGCGTTTAAAGGCATCCTGCCAGCTGTTGGCATCGTGCTGCCGGGCTTCAGCCCGCGCCTGTACCGGAGCAAGGCGGTCCGCGCAGTCAATTCCCCGCAGCCAGTAAAGCGGGTTTTTATCACTGGCCTCGCTTTGCAGGCTCCAGATGTCGGCACACTCCACCGAAAGAAAATCAGCGACCTGGTGCTGCGGCAGCGCGGAGAGCGTTTTGCCATCCGCGGCGTGTGGTGATGTAGAGGCGGAACATCCCGCCAGCGCCAGGCAGGACATGCCTGACAGCAGCCATCCCCTGAGGGGACGGACAAGTGCGAAGAAGTGGGACATATTCACCCGATAGTTATACGTTATTTTGTCCAGCCTCGGCGACGGGGAGCGTGATACGAAAACAGATTAGCCCTGATTTATCATCAACCAGGCTCAGTTCACCCTGCATTTGCCGTACGCAGTCGCGGGCAATGCTCAGCCCCAGACCGCTGCCTTTTACCGCCCCTTTACGCTGGTGGCTTCCCTGATAAAAAGGCTCAAAAATCATGTTTCTCTCTGCGGGCGGGATCGGCTCGCCGTCGTTAATGACGTCAATGCGCACCTGCTCGCCGTGCCGATAGCTATGGATTCGAATGTTACCGGATTCAGCACCATAGTGCACCGCATTGGAGTAGAGATTATCCAGTACGCTCACCAGCAGAGCAGGCTCCGCTTCGCAAAAACGCTCGCTGAGCGCCAGATCGGTATGCATCATTTTAGCTCTTGCCGGCAGGCTGTGGGCGGAAACCACGTTTTCCACCAGATCGGCCAGATTCACCGTCTCGCGCGCAATCGGGCCATCGGCCTGTTTACGGTTATAGTCCAGCAGTTGCTCAATCAGCTTTTGCAGGTTACGGCTGCTGTTATCCAGAATCTCAACGATCTCCTGCTGCTCGGGCGTCAGCGGCCCGGCCACCCGGTCGGCAAGCAGCTCTGTTCCTTCGCGCATACTGGCAAGCGGCGTTTTCAGCTCATGGGAAAGATGGCGCAGGAACTGGTGCCGCTGGGATTCCAGCCAGGCAAGGCGTTCGCTCAGCCAGATAATGCGTTTACCGACGGAGCGCAGCTCGCGCGGACCGGTAAACAGCGCGGCGTCGTCCAGCGACTTCCCCTCCCCCAGTCGGTTGATCATTCTCTCAATGCCCTTCACCGGGCCGATAATCATGCGGGTGAACAGCAGCACCAGCGCCAGGCTGAGCAGGAACAGCACCAGCGCCTGCCAGCCGAAGAACTGCCCGCGCTCGGCGATTTCCTGCTGCAGCTGCTGCCCGCGCGAATAGACCACCGTTCGGGTTGCCTGCACCATGTCGCTATTGGCCGAGGCAAACGCTTCCAGGCTGGCGGCTGACTTCGCCGCCGGACCGCTATTTTTACACTGTAGCTCGGCCAAATCGTCGAGATCCTGACGCAGCGCCTGCCAGATTTTCTCATCGGGCAGGACGCCCGCGTGAGCATCAAGCATTTCGCTGTAGCGTTGGCGCTGATTCTGGTAGACCCGCGCCAGCGTCGGATCGTCCAGCACGCAGTACTGGCGGTAGCTACGTTCCATCTCCAGCGATGCGTTAATCATCGCTTCGCTGCGGCGGGCGTCTATAAGGGTAGTACGGTTGATATGCGCCGCCTGCGCGCTCAGCGCGTTGAGGCTTTGCCACGCCTGCCATGCCAGCACCAGCAGCGGCAGCAGGATCAGCACGAAGGATAGCGTGACCAGCTGGCGCAGCGAACGGGGGAAAAGGGAGAGTCGCTTCACGGATAGGGTCTCAATCATTAGCTCATGACGATGCTAACCGAGGACGCAATAAACATCTACGCCGGAAATAATAAAGCCAGGCTACAGGAGCCTGGCTTTATTAAGAAATGAGGCGGTGCCTTACTCGACGTTTCGCCCGATGACTGATAAAGCAGAGCTGTTATCAGGAGTTGGACGGCAGGCACCTGTTTGTGCGTCATTCGAAGTTTATGTAGCGCGTCCCGAAGGGGCTGACATAAGAAGGTGAATGAGCCACTGTTTATAATTATGCACGAACTATGCCACATCTCAAAACATTTTATTAACACAATGAAATATAATACCTTTTTACTATTCGTGGACATGAATGATGATGGTCGGTTTTCGCGCAAAGTGTCGCTGATTAGCAACACCGGATGAATGATTTAGCAATACCATTATAAATCAACACTTTAAGTGTCACCTTTTGACGACACCGCTAAAGCGCGTTTGTCGGCGATCCCCGACACCTGCTGTCGATACGCCTCCCCAATAAAAAAGCCCCCTGCGCGGGCAGGAGGCTTAATGCGATTTGTGAGCGGTTTTAGCCCAGCTGTTTACGCGCGTTGCGGAAAATACGCATCCACGGGCCGTCTTCGCCCCAGTTTTCCGGGTGCCAGGAGTTCGACACGGTGCGGAACACGCGTTCCGGGTGCGGCATCATGATGGTCGCGCGCCCGCTTTCGCTGGTCACCGCGGTGATACCGTTCGGCGAACCGTTCGGGTTAGCCGGATAGTTTTCCGTCACCTTACCGACGTTGTCGACGAAGCGCAGCGCCACCAGACCTTTGCTTTCCAGCTGAGCCAGATGTGCGCCATCGCGGACCTCCACCTGTCCTTCGCCGTGAGATACGGCAATCGGCATCATTGACCCCACCATCCCCTGCAGCAGCAGCGACGGGCTCTGGGTCACTTCAACCAGGCTGAAACGCGCTTCAAAGCGGTCGGACTGGTTACGCACAAAGCGCGGCCACAGCTCGCTGCCCGGGATCAGCTCGCGCAGGTTAGACATCATCTGGCAACCGTTGCACACGCCCAGCGACAGGGTTTGCGGACGATGGAAGAAGGTGGCAAATTCGTCGCGAACCCGCTCATTGAACAGGATCGATTTCGCCCAGCCCTCACCCGCGCCTAAAACGTCACCGTAGGAGAAGCCGCCGCAGGCCACCAGCGCCTGGAAGTCAGCAAGACCGGTACGCCCCGCCAGCAGGTCGCTCATGTGCACGTCGATGGCATCAAAGCCCGCGCGATGGAATGCCGCGGCCATTTCTACATGGGAGTTCACGCCCTGCTCGCGCAGCACCGCAACCTTCGGACGCGCGCCGGTGGCAATATAAGGCGCAGCGATATCCTCATTGATATCGAAGGAGAGCTTCACGTTGAGGCCCGGATCGGCATCGTTGGCTTTCGCCTCGTGCTCCTGGTCGGCGCACTCCGGGTTATCGCGCAGACGCTGCATTTGCCAGGTAGTTTCTGCCCACCACATGCGCAGCGTTGTGCGGCTTTCGCTGAATACCGGGTGACCGTCGGCTTCGATGACAAAGCGATCGCCCGTCGTGGCCTGGCCAAGATAGTGAACGCAATCCGCCAGACCATGAGCGGCCAGCAGCGCTTCCACCGCCTGACGGTCGGCGGCACGAACCTGAATCACCCCGCCAAGCTCCTCGTTAAACAACGCGGCCAGACGATCCTCGCCGAGCGCGGCGATATCAACCTTGACGCCGCAGTGACCGGTAAAGGCCATTTCGGCCAGCGTGACCAGCAGGCCACCGTCAGACCGGTCGTGCCACGCCAGCAGCTTACCTTCGGCCACCAGCGCCTGCATTGCGTCCCAGAAGCCTTTCAGCTGCACGACATCGCGCACGTCGGCGGTCACATCGCCAAGCTGACGATAAACCTGCGCCAGCGCGGTCGCGCCCAGCGCATTGTTCCCCTTGCCTAAATCAATCAGCAGCAGGGCGTTGTCTTCGGTCGCGAGCTGTGGGGTGACGGTACGGCGTACGTCTTCCACGCGGGCAAAGGCGGAAATCACCAGCGACAGCGGAGAGGTCATCTCGCGCTGTTCAGTGCCTTCCTGCCAGCGGGTTTTCATCGACATGGAGTCTTTACCCACTGGAATCGTCAGTCCCAGGGCCGGACAAAGTTCTTCGCCAATCGCTTTTACCGCTTCATATAAACCGGCGTCTTCGCCCGGGTGACCGGCTGCGGCCATCCAGTTTGCCGACAGCTTCACGCGATTGAGCGCGCCAATCTGCGTCGCCGCGATGTTGGTCAGCGCCTCGCCGACCGCCAGACGGGCGGAAGCGGCAAAGTCCAGCAGCGCCACCGGCGCGCGCTCGCCAATGGACATGGCTTCGCCATAGTAGCTGTCGAGACTGGCGGTGGTCACCGCGCAGTTAGCCACAGGGATCTGCCACGGCCCCACCATCTGATCGCGCGCCACCATACCGGTGACGGTACGGTCGCCGATGGTGACGAGGAAGGTTTTCTCCGCCACGGTCGGCAGGTGCAGCACGCGATTCACCGCGTCGGCAATAGTAATTCCCTGGCGTTCCAGACTCTGGCCCTGAGCTTTGAGCGTCTGCACGTCGCGGGTCATTTTCGGCGTTTTGCCCAGCAGCACGTCAAGCGGCAGGTCGATCGGGCGATCGTCAAAGTGGGTATCGTCGAGGCTCAGATGCAGCGCTTCGGTCGCTTCGCCAATCACCGCGTACGGCGCGCGTTCGCGGCGGCACAGCTCATCAAACAGCGGCAGCTGCTCCGGCGCGACCGCCAGCACATAACGTTCCTGCGATTCGTTACACCAGATCTCCAGCGGGCTCATGCCCGGCTCATCGCTGAGGATATCGCGCAGCTGGAATTTACCGCCGCGTCCGCCGTCGCTGACCAGTTCAGGCATCGCGTTCGACAGACCGCCGGCGCCGACATCGTGGATAAACAGAATAGGGTTGGCGTCGCCCAGCTGCCAGCAGCGGTCGATAACTTCCTGGCAACGACGTTCCATTTCCGGGTTGTCGCGCTGTACGGAGGCAAAATCGAGATCGGCATCGGACTGGCCGGAAGCCATTGAAGAGGCCGCGCCGCCGCCAAGGCCGATGTTCATCGCCGGACCGCCGAGAACAATCAGCTTCGCACCAACGACGATCTCGCCCTTCTGCACGTGTTCGCCGCGAATGTTGCCGATACCGCCCGCCAGCATAATGGGCTTGTGATAGCCGCGCAGCTCTTCGCCGTTGTGGCTGCTCACCTTCTCTTCATAGGTACGAAAGTAACCGTTGAGCGCCGGACGACCAAATTCGTTGTTAAACGCCGCGCCGCCCAGCGGGCCTTCGGTCATGATATCCAGCGCGGTGACGATACGCTCCGGCTTACCGAAATCCTCTTCCCAGGGCTGCTCAAACCCCGGAATACGCAGGTTGGAAACCGAGAAGCCCACCAGACCCGCTTTCGGCTTCGCGCCGCGCCCGGTGGCGCCTTCATCGCGAATTTCGCCGCCGGAACCGGTCGCCGCGCCCGGCCACGGAGAGATCGCCGTCGGGTGGTTATGGGTTTCGACCTTCATCAGAATATGCGCGTCTTCCTGGTGGAAGTCGTAGCGGCCGGTTTCGTGGTCGGCGAAGTAGCGCCCCACGGCTGAACCTTCCATTACCGCGGCGTTGTCTTTATAGGCAGACAGCACGTAGTCCGGGGTTTTCTCGAAGGTGTTTTTGATCATTTTAAACAGCGACTTCGGCTGCTTTTCGCCATCAATGACCCAGTCGGCGTTAAAAATCTTGTGTCGGCAGTGCTCGGAGTTAGCCTGCGCGAACATATAGAGTTCGATATCGTTCGGGTTGCGCCCCAGCTTCTGGAAAGCATCCTGCAGATAGTCGATTTCATCCTCCGCCAGCGCCAGCCCCAGACGGAGGTTGGCGTCAATCAGCGCCTGACGGCCCAGGCCCAGCAGGTCAACGCTGGTGACCGGAGTTGGCTGATGGTGGGCGAAGAGTTTTTCACCCTCTTCCAGCGCCGTGAAGACGCTTTCCATCATGCGGTCATGCAGTTCGGCCGCCACCTGCGACCACTGTTGGTCATTCAGGCTGCTCGCTTCGACGTAATACGCCACGCCGCGTTCCAGGCGCACCACCTGAGACAGGCCGCAGTTATGGGCGATGTCGGTAGCTTTAGAAGACCAGGGAGAGATGGTGCCGGGACGGGGGGTAACGAGCAGTAGCTTGCCGGTTGGGGTATGGCTGCTTAAGTTCGGGCCATATTTGAGCAACCTTGCCAGACTCTCACGATCGTCGCCGCTGAGCGGGGCACTAAGGTCGGCAAAATGAACGTACTCGGCATATATCGTGCTGACCGGAAGGTTGGCCGCCTGGAAACGTGCCAGCAGTTTATTGATACGGAATGCCGACAGTGCAGGTGAACCACGCAAAATTTCCATCATAAGTCTCTCGTCTTCGAAGCTTTCATGGTGAGCCAGGGGGGAAACGGGCGCCATTATAGTGAATCCTGCGCCCCGACGAAACCGTTTGCGTAGAAATAAAATGATTGCCGGGGTTTATCAATTAATGTGACTCATCTCGCGAATAAGTTGCCAACTGACGCATTCTTAAGCAAAATGCCGCTCATTCTAAGACAACCTTTTCCTTTTTCTGGTCATAATCTGCTGAGGAACCCGAAGCTGCAGAAGATTAACTATCTGAAAAAACTAAAGATTAATTATCTGCTCATCGGCATAGTGACCCTCCTGCTGGCGGCCGCCCTGTGGCCGTCTCTCCCGTGGATGGGTAAACCAGAAAACCGCGTGGCGGGGATCATTGCGCGCGGAGAATTGCGCATCAGCACCATTAATTCGCCGATGACCTTCGCGACCCTCAATGATCAAACCTACGGTTTTGATTATGAGCTGGCGCAGCAGTTTGCTGACTACCTCGGCGTCGAGCTCAAAGTCACCACCAGGCAGAATATCAGCCAGCTCTTCGACGATCTTGATGAAGGCAAAGCCGACATGCTGGCAGCCGGGCTGGTCTACAACTCCGAGCGGGTGAAAAACTATCAGGTCGGGCCGACCTACTATTCAGTTTCGCAACAGCTGGTGTATCGCAAAGGCAACCTGCGTCCGCGCACCCTGGCAAACATCACCGCCGCGCAGCTGGCCATCGCTCCCGGGCACGTGGCGATTAACGATCTCCAGGCATTGAAAAAGCAAAAATATCCCGACCTTGAGTGGCACGTGGACGATAAGCGCGGCACGACGGCGCTGATGCAGGCGGTTATCGATGGCAAACTCGACTATACCGTCGCTGATTCGGTCGCCGTCAGTCTGTTCCAGCGCGTCCACCCGGAGCTGGCCGTCGCCCTTGATATCAGCGACGAACAGCCGGTCACCTGGTTTAGCGAAAAAGGTGAGGATAATTCCCTGCCGGCGGCAATGCTCGATTTCTTCAATAATATTAACGAAGATGGCACCCTGGCGAGGCTGGAGGAGAAATACCTCGGCCACGGCAACGATTTTGACTACGTTGATACCCGCACCTTCCTGCGCGCCGTGGAGAGCATCCTCCCTGACCTGCAGCCGATGTTTGAAAAATACGCCCGACAGATAGACTGGCGGCTGCTGGCGGCTATCTCATGGCAGGAATCGCACTGGGATCCGCAGGCCACCTCTCCGACGGGCGTTCGCGGGATAATGATGCTGACCCGCAATACGGCGCAAAGCCTGGGCCTGACCGATCGTACCGACGCCGAGCAAAGCCTCGACGGCGGCATGCGTTATTTACAGGACATGATGAATAAAGTGCCGGAGTCGGTCCCACAGGACGAACGCATCTGGTTTGCGCTGGCGGCTTATAATATGGGCTACGCGCACATGCTTGACGCGATGGCGCTGACCAAAAAGCAGAAAGGCAACCCGAATAGCTGGGCCGATGTGAAGCAGCGTCTGCCGCTGCTAAGCCAGAAAAACTACTACAGCCGACTGAAGTACGGCTTTGCACGCGGGCACGAAGCCTACGCCTACGTCGAAAACATCCGCAAATATCATATTAGCCTCGTGGGCTATCTCTCTGAAAAAGAGAGAAAAGACGCGCAGATGGCCGCCTTGGGCGAACACTATCCGGCGGTCATGCCGGATGAGCTGGATAAAGAAGAGCAGTACACCAGGTCCTTTTTTAACTTTCGCGCCGAAAGGCTGGTCGATAACGCAAAATTACAAATCCCCGGAATGGGGCATTAATCCTGCGCTTGCTGGCCAGCTCGCTTTAACGCTTTTTTCTCTTCCCGCCGCCAGCGAAAGAAATCGCTCAGCATACCGGAACAAGCCTCCGCCATAACACCTTCCGCTATTTCTACCCGATGATTCATCCCTGGATGATGCAGCACATCCATCAGCGACCCGGCGGCGCCGGTTTTTGCATCCCTGGCGCCAAACACCAGCCGGGAAATACGGCTGTGCACCATTGCGCCGGCGCACATCACGCAGGGTTCGAGAGTAACGTACAGCGTTGCGTCAATCAGGCGATAGTTTTGCAACACCAGCCCGCCCTGACGCAGCGCCATAATCTCAGCGTGCGCGGTGGGATCGTGGCGGCCGATGGGCCGGTTCCAGCCCTCGCCGATGACCTGATGATTATGCACCAGCACGGCGCCGACCGGCACCTCGCCCTCTTCCCAGGCGCGTTTGGCCAGCGTCAGGGCGTGACGCATCCAGTATTCATCATTTAATTCATGGTCAGACAAAGCGGGCACTCCTGCAGAAAAGCGGGGCGCATTATACATGGGCGCTATGTATTACACACTATTCTAACTGCTGAAGATCGCCCTGCGGCGTCACCCGCCAGCGGTGCTGGCAAAAAGAGAGCAGCGGGTTGTCCTGCTCGCTGTCGCTGTAGCCGCTATACAAGCGCAGCGGTGCGCCGATCTTTTGTTCCAGCTGCGTCACTTTTTCATTACCGAGACAGCGCAGGGTTAACCCCCAGCCGCCGTAGCGTCGCTCCATTCGGCTGGCGATCAGATTCACCCGCGGCAGCCAGGCGGTATCAAAATAGACCTGTTCAACCAGCGACTGCGGCGAACCGGTGATCAGCCAGACGTCAGCGTCCGTGCTGGTCAGATAATGTTTAAGCCGCGCCTGAACAACCGGGAATGCCGTGACGTGCTGGCGAAACCAGCGAACAAAATTGGCCTCCAGGCGTTTAAGCTGCTGCTCGCTGCGTCCGAAGGTTGATGCCCAGAGCAGCAGGCTCATCGGCCAGCGCGCGGCGCGACCGTATAACATCAATCCGGCCGCGATAACCGGCAATAAAGGAAGCAGCAGCAGCGCGTTCAGCGGCTGATGGCGCAGGGCATAGCGCAAAAAGCTGCCAAACATATCCTGCTGATGCAAGGTTCCATCCAGATCAAAGAAAACCACTCTCCGCGTGCTGCTATTCAAAACCCACTCCCCTGAACGATCGCATGATAACCAATAGCTTAACAGCCTTACGTCGCCAATAGCGAAAACATACGCTGCTGTTGAATCCATATTAAGAAAACGTCTTTGCCGAGAAATCTTAGGCACAGAATTTTTAATTCGCGATAATCCTCTTATAATCGAATACAAAATTCTTTCAGCCGAGGGTGAAGCTGTCCTCCGGAGCCGCTATGAACTGTTTGACCCGTATTCGCCAGCGCTATCCGACGTTGGCCGCAAGCGATAAAAAACTGGCCGATTTCATTCTGGCTCAACCGGATCAAACCCGCCACCTCAGCTCGCAGCAGCTGGCGGGCGAAGCCGGCGTCAGCCAGTCAAGCGTAGTGAAATTTGCGCAGAAGATGGGGTTCAAAGGCTTCCCGGCGTTAAAGCTGGCATTGAGCGAAGCCCTGGCAAGCGCGCCGACTCCGCAATCCGTACCGGTGCATAACCAGATTCGCGGCGACGATCCCCTGCGCCTGGTTGGCGAAAAGCTAATTAAGGATAACGTCGCGGCCATGCACGCCTCGCTGGACGTCAACACCGAAGAGAAGCTGCTGGAAGCCGTCACGCTGTTGCGCCACGCCCGTCGGATCATCATTACCGGCATCGGCGCGTCGGGCCTGGTGGCGAGAAACTTTAGCTGGAAGCTGATGAAAATCGGTATTAACGCCGTCTCTGAACAGGATATGCACGCGCTGCTGGCAACGGTACAGGCGATGTCCCCGGACGATCTGCTGCTGGCCATCTCCTATTCCGGTGAACGACGCGAGATCAATATGGCGGCCGGTGAAGCGCTGCGGGTAGGTAGTCAGATCCTGGCGATCACCGGCTTTAACCCCAACGCGCTTCAGCAGCAGGCAACGCTGTGCCTGTACACCATTGCGGAAGAGCAGGCCACGCGTAGCGCTGCGATCTCCTCCACCAGCGCGCAAATGATGTTGACCGATCTTCTGTTTATGGGGCTGGTGCAGCAGGATCTTGAGCACGCTCCGGAGCGGATTCGCCATAGCGAAGCGCTGGTGAAAAAGCTGGTGTAACCCCGAGTGCCCTGCCCGCAGTCAAAAGCACACTCTCTCTTATTGACTCAGGCCGGGCAAAAATTTCTCCGCTGCGGATGGTCGCCCCGCGGTTGAAAAGAGCTGGCCCGGGCGAAAAATGAGCGTATAATGCCCGCCCTGTTTGTGTTGTTTCTGAGAATTTCCTGATGGCGCTGTTAATCACCAAAAAATGCATCAACTGCGATATGTGCGCCATTAGATATAAATAACTTAATAATCATACACATAAACAAGTGTGTTACTAATTGCGTTGCGGGTTATTCATCAATAAAAATTTTAAAATAATTCCCGTAACACAAATATCAGTATCAAACCGGGCAGTCATCACGACGCAGATCGTTAACGGTGAACGTGACGACGCCGAACACCTCGACGCCTTCACCCTCGATTGCTTCCCCATCCCTAGTAATAAACGACCTCCCCTGCAGCTGGCCAAAATCCGTCATCCCGTCGTAGCGAATCAGAACATAATCACCAGGCTGTGGCCTTAGCGACATATCCAAAATGGCGTATCCACCATCAGTTTTGACAGTGCGTGAGTTGGCGTCCATCCGGCACAATTTAGTTATGCTCAGGGTATCCTCGATATAGTCCTTCGCAGGCGATTCAAACCCCATCACAGACCTCCGTTCGGGTTGTAGAGCTGGAACGTCCTATCGTCGCCTTCCTGAGTTGAGACGTCGCGGAACGTGGTCACATATCCCTCTATCCACTGGTTAGCCTGCCGAGGCGACCAGTGCCAGTTTACCTTCTCCAGTTCCTCCAGGAATCGCCTGGTGGTGATTGTGCGCCTGCCGTTGGGCTCGATGACTATCGCCGCCCGGCAGGCAGTTTCGATTTCGTATAAACGCGGCATACTTCCCCCACTTCATTTTTACTGTATACATATACAGTAAATGCATGTGAGCGTCAGATCAATATTGGCTGGGGCTATCAATTAGCCGCACAGCCGTAACATATTGATGCGTCGATTTGGCTATCTATAATGAGCAGGAAAATATTTGTAGATCGTCTTCACGCCTACCCCGATCACGTCGGCCACCTGCTGCCGGGTTGCGCCGGTAGCCAGCATCCGATGTCCCCGCTCCACTACTTTCGGTGTCATTATCCGTCTTAGGCCGACCATCCAGCCAAGTTATCTAACTGCGGCTAACTTGGTGGGAGGTTTAGTCCCTAACTTAATATTCGGTATATTTCCGTACAAAAAACTCATAAATGCCTAACAAAAAGCAAATTTTATATTACTATCAATTGTAGATTTTTCCTTGCTTCAGACGTTATGTATAGCATTCAATGTTAAAAAGTCAATATTAAGGAGATTTTAGTGACAATAGAAATCAGGGGTCAACAAAAATATAAGGATTTCCTTTTAGAGCAGCCCGTAGTATTTAATGAAAAAATCATCTTATTAACAGGGAAAAATGGCTCAGGAAAAACACGTTTTCTAGAAAGCATTAAAAATAAATGCTCCACTACATACATAGACACAAACCAAGTTAGCCTAACAGACATAATTCTTATCCAGGATATTGGTGTTGATTTAAAATCAAAGGATCAGTACAATGATGCAAATCATAGAAAATATATTGAAACCTGTCTTCAACTATTTGATCAATACAAAACTCACATAGATAGCCCGGAAGGTGTCCAAGAGCCAGAGGCATTAAGGAGGTCTACTTCTGATATTGATTATGAATCATTATGTCAGATATGCGGCCTTATTTCCCACAAGACAGGAAAAAGAATTTCAGATCTTACTCACGATGATATAATTCTCAATTTCGAACTTCCGATTAAAAACGCACTTGGAATACCAAATGTTTCCGAAATTGTCAATACATATATAAAAAGGCGTAATACAAACAATTACAATATGTGGTTAAATACAAACCAGAACAAATCCACTCCATATTGGGATGATGAGAAATTCATTGACAAATACGGAGCCAAACCCTGGATTATAATTAATGAAATACTTTCTGAAGTTTTTGATGGTAAATTTGAATTTTCTACCCCAGACGAAACATCACATAGTTACAATTATCAGGCGAGTCTTATTCAAAGAAGCAATGGCATTTCAGTCTCAGTTGAAAACTTATCATCTGGTGAGAAAATACTACTTTGGCTTGCGCTAACGCTCTTCAACACTCAATATAATCACAACAAAATTGTCAACACTCCAAAAATAGTTTTAATCGACGAGCCAGACGCATTTTTACACCCTAAAATGGTTTTGAAAATGCATAACATTTTAGGCTCTTTTGTAAAATATTTTAATGCAACTGTAATTATTACAAGTCACTCCCCAACGTCTGTAGCACTGGCGCCAAATGAGAGTATTTATCTGGTTGATAATAATGTAGTACAAAAAATAGAAAAAGATAGCGCTATCACTGAACTATTAGATGGCGTAACTCAGATATCACTGAACCCTAACAATCGTCGTCAAGTTTTTGTTGAAAGTCAATACGATGCAGATGTTTATCAGATATTATTTTCAAAACTGATGCATCGTTCAGAAAAAATTGATCCTAAAATATCACTAACCTTTATTAGCTCTGGGGCAAAAACCCCAAAACAACAGCTAATTGAAAAGGCAATGCAGGTTTTTAAAATTCAAGATGAAGATTTATTAAATGAGTTTGTGGTATCTGTTAACGGTGTCGGTGATTGCTCTAAAGTAATTGGGCAAGTAGAAGCGTTAGTTGAGAATGAGAATGATACCGTCAGAGGCATCATAGATTGGGATTTAAAGAATAACGCTACAGAATATGTTAAAGTTTTTGCCGAAAAGTATGCCTATTCAATTGAAAATGTAACACTAGATCCTATTTGCATTCTTCTTTTGTTACATATTGATAAACCAGAATCGATGACCATGGAAAAAATATGTGGGGAAGACGTAAACTGGACTAAATGGATTTGCGACGAAAAATTATTGCAAGCATCACTTGATCTTTTTATAACGCACGTTTTAGAAAGACCAAACAAAAAAGACAGAGTCTTAGATTATGTTTCCGGAATTAAATTAAATTCAGATTCGGAGTATTTAGAGAAAAACGGACATAAATTAGAAGCGTTAGTCAAAGAGAAATATATGGGACTGAAAAGCTTTTGTAGAAAGAATAAAGAAGGTGAACTAAAATCTGCCATAGTAAACAAATCAATGATAACATACACTGACTGTAAGTTTATTCCAAGTATATATATTGAGGTTTTTTCCCAAGTGCAAAAATAGTTTCCATACACTAACTAAGTATGCAAAATGATGCGGCCGTCAATTTCATGACAGCCGCAAAAAACTAATAACTCATGAATACTTTTATTGATAAGAAATAATCTCTTCCATTTCTTTATCTCCCAGCGCTGCAGGCCAGTAGATGATTTTCCTTATGTGTCCGTTGAAATAGTTATTCGCATCCATGTTAGAGCGGCCAATGCACAGACGTGAAAGCGCCGGCGGAAAAGCAGTCACTGAGCGGGAATACCAGCTGTAGCCATCAAAAAGCCGGGTCGTTAAGGCAGCGCCATCAAAATTAAAGATGCAGGACTGCTCGCTATCCCGAACCGCCGCCATACCCGGAATCTCAAGGTTTTGTGCTGTGCCTGAGGAGTCCGGAACTACACCCACGGCAGCCCCCTGAGGCGTTCCCACGGCGGTTCCCGACGCGGGCGGCCGGTAGGCGAAACGGATATGCGCTCCCGAGGTGCTATTGTCCAGAACGACAGCACAGGCCAGAGAGTTATATTTCCCGCTTAACGACTGCAAGCTATGGGGGTGAACCACTGAAACCAGCACCGTTGCCGCGGCAGACGTGATAAAAGCCGTGGTTGACGGCGTTGTGCACACCTCACTCGCGCGCATCACTTCTGTGCCTGCTGTCGGAATATACGATGAATACCCATCCCGGCGCTCAGCCTGCGCCCCCCATATCCAGAGTGATTTGGGTGTGGAAGGAAGATATGACGGAACCGCTGTCGCGCTGGAGTCATCATTTACCAAGGCGACAGTGAATAAAGGCGATGCCGCCGAAGCCGGTGTAATGGTTATTGACAGGCGGTACCAGCCATTACGATAAGGCTCCATTGTGACCTGGAGCATGCCGAGGGTTGCAGAACCCGGAGAGACTTTGCCAATCTTGCCGTTTTTAAGGTCAAAGTTAGCGAATGCGGTTGCTGCCTGGGCCCCCTGTGCCGCAAGCTGAATAACCCCCGCCGTATTTGCCTTCGCGAAAATACTGAAGGTATAAGGCGATCCTACCACCGCATCGCTGGTCGTCGCAGCCAGTAACGTTCTTACTGTCGATGTCCCGTTTGCGGTCTCGGCAAGTCGGGTTGCCGTGGTATTCCCGTCAGGCGCCGCACTGTCACCCGGTGTTAACATCAGCCCTCCGGATGACCAGGTGGCAGACTGTGAAAAATCCTGTGACCACGCCAGGCGGTTTGTGCTCGAATATTCAGTTCTTAATCCAAGACACTCCAGAGATAACGGATGAAATTCTATAGCAGGTTCATTTGCCTGGAGGTATTCGATAAGGCCGGACGAGCCAACATAGCTTCTTACACTGGCACATGAGAATGAAAGAATATCTGTCAGGGCTGCAGAACGGATGACGTTACCGCTGGCATGCTTTATGACGTACCGACCGGTGGAGAAATCAGCGAATAAATTAGCGCTATCCGGAAGAGGGGCATTAACTGAAGGTAATGTCACCTCACCTTTAAACTTCATATTACTTTGTACGATAGTCGCCATTATTATTCACCCGAGAAAAATAGTCCATCATTACGATTGTTGGCAATCTGACAGTCACTGATAAAAGCTGATTGTTTTGTTTGTTGACAGTTGCATTCACTAAAATCATCGTCTGATGATTTTTTGGAGTGCGGAGTCACGATAATATTCAGAAACCTGAATTTTATTTTCATGAATCAATCCCTGGGTTGCTAAGTGTGGTGACACGGGTTTTATTCCCGGTCAGGTTCAGTGAGTTGTACACATTGCCTGCGCCGTGGTTAAACGAGATATCGACGTCTTCCATATCCCCTGTGATGGATACGGGGTATTGCTGAGTAGGGGTATCCTGCAAATCATAGAAAGAGTTCATAGAGAAGCGGCTTTTCTTAACACTACGACTGCTGTTAATACCATTGCCAGGCATCAGTTTCCCGTTATTCCAGAAACGACTGTTAGTGATATGCGCATTGACGACCGGCCCTGCCTCAAAGTTGACGCCATGACGTCCGTTATCATTAAAATCAACATCAGATATCCTGAGACCTTTATTGGTTACTTCACTGGCATACAGGACATTTATACCATCCTCGCCATTTTCAGAGATTTGCCCACCTGTAATTTTATATTCACCGATAATATTATCCGTCTTCCCGGTATTAAAATACATACCGTGTTTTGCATTCCCCTTGATGGTAAGGTTATTAAACTTCCCTCTGAAACCTGGGTTACCTCCGCCATTGGTGCCTGGCTCGGCAACAAAACCGTACTGGTTTCCCCGGAGGTTCAGATTAGACGCCGTAAGCCCTTCGATACCACAATCCGCCATTCCGGCATAGTTACCATAGAAGACGCTGTCATTCACGATGGCATCCTGCGATGTCCCGGTGCCACGTTGCGGCTCAAAGAAAATCCCGAAGTTTTTGTTATTTCGTCCAATAAGATGGCTTGCAAAAAAAGGCTCACTACTGAGGAAGCTGGTTCCAATTCCAAAACCAGACGCGCCCAGAGCTCCGACTGTAGCCAGCCGCCCGCAGTTCTCAGTCATACAGCGAAATATGGACATTCTGTCATGCATATCCATCCCGAATCCTGTGGCGCCGGTGTTGCGGATAGTAATTCGGTCAAATACCGCGTTGCGGTAATATTGCAGGAAGATGCCCTTAATATCCGGGATATAACCATTTACCGGATGTAGCTGCTGATTTTCACCATCAATAGTGAAGTCAAAGAACTGAATGTTCTCGAGATAAATTTCCGGCGATGCATCGGTTGGCTTCCCCCGATACTGAAATGCGGGGAGGTAACCTATCGGCAAAAAAACAGTTGCATTCTCTCCAGCGCCAACCAGCGAGACCCCCGAGCGTGGGATGACAGGTTGATAAAGTTCAAAATCCCCCGGTGGATTGTAGAGAAAACCGCCTCCCTCTCCGGACAACCAGTCAAATCCGCGCTGAAGCCTGCGGGTAGAACTTTCCCTTCCCTCACCATGCCGCCCACATTCCCTCACGTCCAGAATCATGCGGCGCTTACGCATCTCGTCAACCCGTTTCTTTAAAGTGTCAAGCCGCTCCTGGACGCTGTCAGTCATGCCAGACAGCCTGAGGTGTCCGTACTCATCAACAGAGGCGTAGGCAGCGTTTTCTGCATCCGTCAGCCTGAGAATGGCCGGAGCCTTATTTGCCTGAAGTGTTTTCAGCCGGTCCCGGACAGAACCTGGCATCCCCGCCAGATGCATATCTCCGAAATCATCCTGCACTGTGACAGTGGCATCATCGACATCGTTAAAAAAGGTCAGATTTTTATCCAATGAGACATTGATAAGCTTTTTTAGCGCATCAACATACTCCTTTGAGATCATCCTCCTTCCGGTTTCCTGTAGAGTCCCGGCGACGTTCATGACCTCAATAGCCAGGGCGCTATCATCAGGGCTGCGGTAATACGTCGAACTACCTTCCGGGATATTTGCGATATCCGCCTGGGCCGCCTCGAGCGTCATGTATTGCTTATTCAGCGGAATGATGTTCTGCCTGACCTCATCGTTTTTAGCCATCATCTGGCGCCAGGTATCCAGCGGCTCTCCGCCACGGTCAGGCACCGTTTCCGCCGGACCACTCACCAACCGATCGGCTCGCTTAACGTTTTCCATAAAAATATCGGGGTCTGTTGTCTGCCCCACGGGTGGAACATAGGCCATGTTTTTGCTCCAAAAAATAGCGTTCGCGCAAACGAGGGTTTGAGCGAAAAGAGTTAATCGGGGGTTTTAGTGGGTGTTACGCGACGTTGCCGGGGTATGTGGCGTTGTCGTAATCGTAAAATTCAGAACGGTATTGCCGGGCGGTAACCTCGCAGGTTCCATCGTCCTGTGGCACAACTTCTGACACAATGGCGTCGTAGAGGTCGCTCTCAGAACTGCAGAAAACTAACCGGGGCGGTTCGATTATCGGATCGTCCATCAGGATATCGGCAAACTCAGGCTGATACGGTACGGATACCTGATAGCTGTCACCCGTCGGTGACGCCTCAAATAGCCGTGACGCCTTTCCATCCTGATAACGCAGATAAATGCGTGGGTTTGCAAATGTCCAGTCCAGCGGCTCCGACACATCGAATGTGGTCACCCCACCAGCAGTAACCATCGACTCAATCAAACACGAAATGGTGTTACTGCCGGGAATGTCATCCGTCAGCACAATACGATCCCCGACGTTGTAGCAGAGCGCGTCCAGTTCCGTCGTCGTTTTATGCGTCATGCGCTGCAGCTGGTATTTTCGCAATCTGCGCATACCAATCTGGTACGCGTGATCGGGATTGCCTACACCATCAGCCCGGTACGCTTCTATTTTCAGCGGCGTCGGATTACCTGGCAGACGGCATTGCACCGTTTCTTCTGCCCAGGTCGTGCCGTTGATGTAGGTCACGTCAACACCATCATAATCGTCGTCGGTCACTGTGCTGAAATCGGTCTGCAGCTCGGAGACCATCTCATGAGGGGTAATAGCCCCGGTCCAGGGTTTGACGCCTTCACGACCCACTGACGCAACAGATTGGGTATTCAGCAGAAAATAACTCTTACCGGCCGCGGCGATTTTCTGCAGCATTTCCAGTGCGGAGATACTGTCTCCCGTAAAATAATCGAAGGTCTCGCCGTTCGGGGTCCAGTACGCCTGTTCCAGAGCGTCAATCGCTACCGTGTCCATCTCCATGTCCAGAGAGCGGCCTACGTGGTAGAGCGCGCCAGAAATACTACGGGCAACGCCGAAATCATAAATCCGCGTGGCTACAACGTTTACGCGGCGGTCAGACTGAGCCGCCAATTTGCCGCCCGTCTCAACCGTAACCCCCAGCAGGGTGACGCCAGCATAGGATGATGGCCGAGCCAGTAGCCGACCGCGTAGCGCCTGCCAGTACATCGAGTCGCGTGCGTTGTTCGACCCCTGTTCGTTCCGGCGCCTGCAGCGGACCTCGACAAGCCCCGGTGACGCCAGATTGAATCGCTCAGTAAACCCCAAACCGTTGACGTTCTGCAGGGCATAAACGCCCTCTCTGCTCGCCCAACCGGCACCCGAACCATAAACACGGTACTGAATTTCCCACTCGCAATGGCGAATTCGTTTTTTCCCCTTACTGTCGAAACCGCAGATTCCTGACGGAAACGAGAAATTCACCTCGAACGCATCGACCACTTCGTTTTCAGGGCACACAAGGAAAGGCCCCATCCACGTATCGTTGTCGTTTATACCGGTAGCCTGATAGTCGATCATCGTGCGCGGAGAAAAACCCAACCAGGTGAGATCGATAACGCCGTCAACCAGTCTCTGAACCGTTGCGGTCGTGCCGTCCGCATCCGAAATACGGTATTCGTTACCGCGATGTGCCAGTGAAAGGCGCTGCGTCCCCTCAGGAATTCCCGAAAATGCCGCACCGCCGGCACTACCATAGGCGAGCGTGATATTTGCTGTGACCGCAGGACTACCACCAGTTGATTCCGTGCCCGCGGTAAATACCGGGTTATCACCGAACACTGAAACAGGCAGAGAGGATGTGGTAATGCTGCCACCCAGCCAGGGGCTAGATTTTTCAACTATTCTGACAACTCCGCCATCGTCATGCGCTATCAGGTTTGAGCCAGAAATTGAATCATTTATAGCGACCAGCAACCCGGACATGTTGCCGTAGTTTGTAACCAGTGAAACGCTATAGGTTACCCCCTGCCATGTCAGGCTAAAGGTCTGGCCTCCAGCCGAAAAATCATATGTTGTCGGGGCAGAATTCCCCCTGAGTATCGCAGCTGAGCCACCGACCCCCGGCACCGCATCCTGTTTTGCTGTATACGTTGCAATAACCAAATCGTATTCAGCGCCGCTGATTTCCAGAGTCACAGGCATACCAGAATAGGGAATTATTTCACTCAGCGCGTTACTGACCAGAACGCTATAACCTGACGCGCTTGAAACAAGGACGTTCATCGGGGCAACGATCGTGACTATGGCGCCCTCAACCCATGAAGCAGGCAGTGCATTGCCGTCATCGTCATCATCGTTGCCATCATCCAGCCCGTTAAACGTCACCGACGCACCAGAAACCGTCATGCTGTCGGCATTGATATCGGTCGAGTCTGGCGAGGTCTGTGCCATATCAAGGCCGCTGCCGCTGGTCGTTCCGCCAACTTCCGTCGAGTTCCACCAGTTTTCACTGCGCCGATCACCCGATACATCCGCACCAGGAGGATAAACGGTGTCGCTGTATGAATCTCCCAGCGCAGAAACCGGCGTTGCTCCAACCCGCTTATCGCCATTCGTAAATGCGAAGTTTCCTTTCCCCAGGCAGATCATCATTTCGACAGTCATTCGCGTGGGATCATCAGGATTGAATCGGGTTACGGGTTGCACCACATAATCGGGATAGATGCGGCAGCGGCCAAACACTTCGCGGATAGGATCGCCCAGTTTCGCCTGATTCGCTTTAGCCGGGTTTAAATCCAGCCCGAGGCCATTTGAGGATGAGTAGCCGCCCTTATCCATGTTGGACATGGTGATCAGTACATAAACAGCCGAGGCTGCAGCAATAGCCGCTGCCGCCCAGGCGGCGATAGTCGTCGCCGTCACCCCTTCACCAGGGATCGGATAAACTTTTACATCACTCTCAGCGCTGATAAAACACAACGGCCATTCTGCTGACGGGACCGGTTTATCGTTAACCTCGAAAGCAACACGCTGCACCATCTCATTACGGTAATTATCGACATGCTGCAGCATCCAGTCATGTATGGTCGTATCCCTGTGTTCATGCGTCTCCAGCGGTTCGCCAGGTAAACGCGACGGGTAAAGCCGAATTGTCACTGGTAATACTCCACTTTCAAAAACTGACGTTCAAAACGCGCCAGGGGGAGAATGGTTACGTTTCGCCGGGGGTTGCATTCGATCACGTAAAGCAGCCCCTCCATTTCGACGACAACGCCCAGATGGCCGATCATTTTTCCCATATAGCAGACGGCCACAGCTCCGTTGCACGGCCTACAGGGAGTCAGGTCACGCGAAAAACTCTCGCAGACCTTCCCCATTTCAGGGCTGCCACGCTCTTTAATCACAGCCTCAAAAGCGGGCCATTCAGGCAGCCCGAGGTCACGGCGAACCTCATGCACAATGCCGTAGCAGTCGAGAACTGGAAAAGCGCGGCCGCCCATCTGCCAGCGGACAGTCAGGTATTTATCGATGTTGAGCATGGGATACCTATCGGGAGTAACGAAGACCCTGGAAGTACGTGAGGGTGTAGCGATCTCGCGGCCATGCGTAATCGAGCATGTTTTTAAATCCGGCGGTCACGTTCACCGTAAGCGGCGTCCAGGAGCCCCCTTTAACCGGCATGATGTAAGGCGGCTCCGCCGGGGCGGTCAGGTCAGTGGAGATGTATTTCCTGAATGTGATGCTGGCACTGGAGATGGCATCAATGGCCCTGCGTATAGCAGTGGAAACCACGCCATCGATGTTGCACAGCATAAATTTCAGGTCCTGCGTGCCATCCTCGTTTCTGGCAGGAAGAGAAAGAACAATGGCGCAGGCAATAAACGTTACGGTCACGCCCTCTTCGGTAATGGCCGTAATATCCTCGTACCCCTCGCACAAATAATGAGACTGACCGCCAATATCGACCTGTAACGTACCGATGATGACCTCAGGCCCGGAGGACGCATACAGGCGGTTAATCGCTGTCATGTTTAGGCCACTCCTTGTTCAGCGCGATATCAAGTAGCGAGCTCCCGACAATCCACTCCGGATACTGCCCCCAGCCAACTGGAGCGAGTGGACGCTCTCTTAACTCAACGGTTGCCGAATAACGCCAAAGACTGGGTTTAATAAAGGCAGGACCCTTATAAATACCTACAAATCGACATTTAAAAAATTTAAGGCCAACAGGGGTTTTGCATTTCATGTAAAACCATGCAACACCATCAGTTAATACATCCCTGTACCATGCTTCAAATGCCTGAGCTTGCGCGTCAGTTTTAAACTGCCAGACAACCGTATTATCAGTCGGCACTGATGTATATTTTCTACGCTGCCTGGCAAGCCCCCCCACCCTATCGGTTCGAATCATAGGATCAGTCGGTTCAAATCCATAATTATCGTACGTGGGGCCGGGGATATAATCATGAGGATAATAAATATCGGTCATTATTTCTTACGCCTCCCCGGATAAACTGATTTAAGTGAGCGACCATAATTCTCAGTTGGATTAATAACCTGGGAAGTAAAATATTGCTTAAGCCTTTTTTCAGATGCACGCTGCCGCTGATCCCACATTTGGATCGTTGCATCGTCCGGTTTCCCGGTGTAGGTGTTATTGAACTCAACATGCAGAGGGTTTCCGGCAAGGGAACGCTGTTGCCGCACCTGTTCCAGGGTGGAGTCAAGTTTTGCTGACGTTCCTGCCGTTGTTACACGCTCCCCTTTTTTCAACAGCCAGGTACCCGTTTCCGGAATTTTATCGATACCATCGTGCGCCATGCCTGCAAGGGCTAATCCTGAGATGGCAGCAACAAGAGGCTCTGTGACACCAATAGCGGCAGTCAAAGCAGCAGGAGCCATAGCCGGGCCCACGATTGGAATAGCTGCAGTGGAAGCATATGCGGCCAGTTGAGCCTGTAAAGCTGTAGCCTGCGCATTAGTGATCATGGGAGCTGCAGCTGCAGCTTGTGTTGTTTTCCCGACAAGCAGCTGCACCCCCTGATATACCAGCCATTGTGCAGCAAGCTGGGCCAGGGTCTGGATGACTGTTTTACCAAAACCTTCAACCATGTTACTCAGGGCATCGCCAGCATCTTCAGACTGAGTGGCAAGGTCATATAACCCCTGCTGGAGATTACTTGTTACTCCGCTGAGCGCGGTATTGGTCGTATCCGCAGCAATCTGGTTATAGTTTGCGGCCATGTCAGCATAGTTTTCCCATGACGACTGAACCCCGGCCAACCAGTTATTACGCATTTCATCCTGCGCAGCGTAATAGCCCTCAAGGGCAGAAAGCTCTTTCTGATACCCTTCATCTTCCAGGCTTCCACCCTGATTTTTCCAGCCCTGCCTTAATTGCGCCCTCTCATTATTACGTTGTGCGTCCCTGTCACTTAACCCAGCACTATCTGTCAGTGCAGCAGTCCTTTCCTGCATCTGAGTAACGTATTTTAACGAGTTATCCTGAAGTTTATTCAGGCGTTCCTGAGCAACGATCTGATCGCCCAGCTTCGCATTAACCTCAGCCTGCGCCAGAACCTTATCCTTGCTGGCGAGTAAAGATTGTTCATCTTTACTCAGCGCACGTGTTTTCGCTGCCTCTTCGATAACCGTAAATTTTGACTGTAAAGACCACAAATTTTTACGTTGCTGGCTGATGGTATCGTTAAGCCCTGTATGCTGTTGCAGCAGCTTTAGCTGGGTCATCAACTGCAGGGTTTCGGCATCAGTCTGATCAGAAGAGCGGTCACCAGCAGAAACTTTAACGCCTTTTGGTTTCGGCGTTTTTTTTACTGATGCCTCATACTCCTTTTTTGCTGCCGCCATATTAATGGCGTAATCAGCCTGAAGAATATGTCCTTCCTTCAGTGCCTTATTTAATTCATTCTGTCGGGCGGTATATTTTTCAAGCGCAGTCTGCGATTTTGCATAATTAGCCTGTGCCTCAGCAGCATATTTTTTCTTATCAGATTCTGCCTCTGCTTCTTTTTCTGCTGCTGTTACGCTGGCTTTGGCAATACCTGCCTGCTGCTGCGCCATATCGAGAGCCAGGCGAGCTGATTCTCGGTCATTCCAGAAGCGAGCCCTGGCCTCATCGTTTACATAACGGTCATTTTTCCTGAGATTCCAGATTTCATCAGCCTGCTTAAAAGCTGATTGCGCCTTGCTTACCATCTCCCCTGCTGTGTCCGGCCGCCCCAAATCCAAAGCAGCATCCCACATGGATTTAAACGCGCGTTTCAACGAATCAGCAGATCGCTCAATCGTCCCCATGTTATCGATCAGGCTCTGAGTCTGGGTGTTAAATCCCTTCGTCGCCGCATCATTAGCCGCCTGAAGTGCAACTGCTTCATCTCCTGAACGTTGTAACTGAGCAACGTAATCAATCTGCTCGGCTGTCACGTTATGAAACTGTTGCGCCATCGCAATCAGGCCGGACGTCGGGTCGTTGGTCAGTTTCCCGAAAGCTTCCGCAACCTTTTCAACGGGGATACCAGATGCCGTAGAAAATTTTGCAACTGACTGGCTTAGTTCATCAAAACGCGCACCCGCCCCCACACCAGCATTAATTAATGCAGTCAGAGAATCACTGGTTTGATCAAAAGTAAGGCCTGCTTGCTGTCCCGACCTTGCCAGTACCAGCATTCTGTCGGTAGTCAGGCCAGCCGTGTTGCCTGAAAGCGTTAGCGTCTTATTAAAATCGGAAAGGGTTGACGATCCCTGATAGAAGATATATCCAATTCCGGCACCCGCGGCAGTCAAAGCTGCAACCCCAACGGCCAACGGACTTACAGCACCAAGTAATCCTCGAAATGTTGGGATCAGGCCACCAAATGAGTCTTTAACCTGGCCGCCTTGCTGGAGCAAAATTAGCCATGGGCTCTGCCCACCAGCTAACTGAGTTGCAACGTCAGTAAGCTGCGCAGGCAACATGCGCATTGCATTATTGTATTGGCCGATTGAAATACCGGCACGTTTTGCAGCACGCTCCTGCCGCGTAAAAGCTGCGGTGACCTGGGCTGTACTGTCGTTCGCGGCCCTACCTAACCCGCTCAACTGCTTATTAAGATGAGCAACTTCCTCATCAAATTTTGCGCTATCGCCGTCAATTTTAACGACCAGATCACCCACTGGCTGGGACATAGCGAGTTCCTCCAGGAATGCTTTCAGCTATAGACATAAGTTGTTCATCGGAAAGTTCATCGCTCTCTGCCCTGCCTGTTGCAAGCAAACTAAAATCGAGGGCAGAAATTCCGTGTTTATCCGGATCGGTAAAAAGGCTGACGGCGAGGTAACTTAGGTTTGAGAAATGTGAATCAAGTAGGTCATCGCTAAAGCAACGATCCTGGTAATACTCAATCCATTCGAACCATTCCGAGGAGGACATTTCTGAAAGCATGGCGCGCCAGTCTGGTCTGCCAAACTCTCTGGCTAACCTCATAGCAAAGCGACGTGAACGGGTCAGGACTTTTCCAGGTCCAGTTCTTCCTCTTCTTCAGGTTGCTCCGGAGTATTGCTAACCGGGGGGATCATCCCTGAAAGCATGCGCACAAGAAGTGCAGCGCTGCCCAATAATCCTGGTGGGTATTTGCGCATTATTTCATGGAAAATATCTTCCCCGTCACGCACCTCACCATCAGCTTCGCTTAAAGATAAAGCAACAATCATGGCCTGATCGCGCGTAGTCAGCAAAGTGGCTATTTTAAAGTTTTCATCCGGAGATAATCCATCCGCAGGTAATGATTTCCTTTCTTCAACCATGAACTCAATATATTTCATGCGGCTGTAAGCAGATAATTCAAACAGGATGATATTTTCGCCTTCAGGATTTAAAGTATCTTTCTTGAGGTAGTTCATTAATTAGCTCCGGCGCGGTGCCGTGACACCGCTGTCGAAATTTTATTAAGGATTGGTAGAGGCGTTATCTTCAGCCAGGGATGGTTTCCCTTTATTGGTAATTTGCGCGCTACGGGTAATAACTTCGTTTCGAGCAATTGTTTTACCCAGACTATTAACCCAGCCGGTGAAGATATCAACTGCACCATTGGGGTATTTAATCTTATAGGCTTTTTCATCCCCATTCATAAACCAGTCAACAAGATCCTGCTGTCCAGTTTCGCCGGGTTTCCATGCCAGAGTAACGCTCGATTGCCCTGCTGATTTAACCCCCTGGGCAGTAGAATCCCAGTCAGGCGCATCATCATCGATATAAGAATCATCATATGACTCAGCTGTCAGTTCACCCGGTGCAATTTCCTTAACTTTCGCTGTACGAGTCCAGCCAACGTCACTCAGCGGGTCATCGTAGGGATCATCTGTTCCGGTGTAAATCCAAAACGTTGTCCCTGCCCCTTTGGTCGGTGTAGTCGGTGTTGGTGTTGGCATAAGCTCCTCACATAATATAAGTCAGGGAATACTGGAGATCGGCGGAGCCCCATGTAGTGGCTTCATCGTCACGTTGGTAGTCGTATCCGGAAACGCTGATGGTTTCGACGATACTGGCAAGCTCAGGAACGTCAGCCATCGCCGGATAGATGCGGTTTTCCATCCATTTATCCAGCTCGCTATCGGTCGCGGTTGCTTTAAGGAATACTTCAATGTGGAGGACTGCCTCCCACTCTTCCTCGTCAATGCTGCTACCCGTAGCCTTCGCATCAGTAAGATAAACAGCCACCGCAGGCAACTCTTCTGGAGCCAGGAATGCTGGCCGACCGTCATACCAGAAGGTTTTCCCGGGGTTGATTGACTTCAGTTTGTCCAGAACGGCTTTTCTGATTTGCGGGTGTATCATTTTGTCACTAGCCTTATCTGATTTTTAAGGGCAGCCATAAGCTCTTTTGGCATATCAGATGCCATGAGTTTCGGTAGCTCATCTTTGAATGCAGTAGTCAGCGGTATGACGAGTGGCACTTTCACAACTTCAACAGGGTAACGAGATTTTCCGGTTCGCCGCAGAACGTGCCAACGCCCGTTATTGAGTTGCTGAACAAAAGCGCCAGGGAAGCTAAAACTCCCAACCTTCAGAACGCTTCCAGAACTACCGTTGTCGCGCTTACGTCGCGAAAGTTGAACCCGTACTGGCCCCAGCTTTATCGCCGGGAGGTTGCCTCGATTTACCCGGATGGTTGCTATCGGTTTTTTAGGGCTCGCCCGCTTAAGCCGTGATCGCTGCATAATCAGCTTCCGCTTAACCCTGGTTTCTTTCGCCACACGGGTTGAACTTCGGCTTATCGCCCTTCCAGCCACCCGGTTAATGGATTGTGATGTCGCCCGAGGAATAGCATTTTTACTGATATTGCTCAGGTTCTGCTTGAGTTCGTCCAGGCCTTTAATCGTCACCTATGACCTCCTCAATCCAGATCTGCGGCTTACCATTAAAGAGGAGCCAGCGGGTAACGGTGTAAACCTGACTTTTATAAATAACCTCATCTCCGCGCGCCGGCTGATAGCCAGCACTGAAGACAACCAGGTTAATCCCATCACCAGCGACAGGCCCCAGCTCAGGCAGTAGGTGACTTTCAACAGCGACATGCTCATCGCCATTGATAGTCGCCGCTCTGCCCAGCCTTTTCGCCGTCAGTACATCCATCCTGCCAGCCATATTGTCAAAGGCATTAGCCATTGATTTTGACTTCCAGGACAGTAACGCCTGCAGCAGCATCTTCCCAGGCAGTCCCTGCTAATACCGCATCGGTGTCATCCAGCTGAACATTTCCAGCTTTGAGATATACCTTTTCCCCGGCGGTCACGGCATCAGCTGGCAACTTAGGTAAAAGGAAGACACCTTCAGCGAATCCGTCGCCTACATCACCCGGCTGAATGTCGGTAATTGCAACCGCAACGATCCCGCCCAAAGCGACCGGTGTGCCGCTGATAATCTCGTCTACACCAGGGTTTTTAAGTGGGATGGTCATGCCGTTTTGCACATAATTTTTAGCCATAACGTCTCCTGTCAGCCCCGTAGGGCTGATTTCAGGTATAAAAAAAGCCCTTACGGGCGTCGATTTTCAGAACTGTAATAATTACTGGCCGCTGGACTTAGCCAGACCGCGGTAATCAAGCGGTGCCACACCAGCATCGATACGAACTTTTGTAGCGATACCGTCAGTGGTAAACCCTTCCTGCTGATCAATGTAAGGAGTATCAACACCATTCAGATACGCCACTTCGATGGTGTCCGTCCCTTTTGCAGCCATCAGATACCAGGCTTTTGCGTCAGCTTCGTCAAGACGGGCCTCTGCAATCACATCTGCAAAATTCTGGATCGGGTTAATAATCCCGGCGTTGATATCCGCCCCTTTTACGCTCGCTGATTTAATCGTCTGGTTAGCCAGTGTCTCCAGCGCGACCGGCACCAGCATAAATGCTGGGCGGATATTCAGAGAGCGCTCACCCTCTTTCTGCAGGCGCATCAATTTACGAGCATCGTCCAGGCTGCTGACGGAAATAGCACCAGTGGACAGGTTCTTGTGGTCTGCGTGGAATAACGTCTTACCATCAGAGAGTTTTGGGTTTTTGGTCAGGATGGCGTAAACCAGGTCACCGATAGTCGCCTTAGCTGCGCGGCCCATTTTCATCGGAACATCAGTGAGCTGGTTCAGATCATCGTTGATGATTGCCTGGCGGGTGATGGCAAAAATTTCCCCGTAGGTGGCAAGCGCGATGTTTTCTCCTTTATCGCCGGTTGTCACATACTTATATTCGGCACCTTCGCGAACCTGCCGCAAAGACGGGAATCCGCCCATCCCTACACGATGCGCTGTCTTAAAGTCCGATAGCTGGCCTTTCTTTGTCCACAGCTCAAAGGTTTCTGCCGCTTCGTCCCAGCCCTGCAAAATCGCTTTGTTGGCGACATCAAGCAGGATGTTGCCAAAATCAGAGGTGCTATGCGTCAGCGCCAGCCCAACCATTTGCATCGGGTTATAGCTGGATACACCAATTCCCCGCTCAGTCAGGGCCATGCGGGCATATTCACGCAGGGTCATGCCGTTGTAGACATTGTCACGTTCCTGACCTTCAAATCCGGCACGCGCCATCAATGCCTGGCGAATACCATCGGCGACAAAATTGCCGTTACCTGCATGGATATGCGCTGGCGTGGTTTTCGCCGATGGTGAAGCATCTTTACCCAACAGCGCCAGCAGTTTGTCTTTAGCCTGATCGACAGTGCAATCAATATCGGCTACACACTGCGCCTGCAGTTCGTAATGTTTGCCACCAAACATCGCAAAGAGATTGTTAATACCGTTAACACGTTCTTTCTGCTCCACAATAACCTGGGCGCGGATGGTGTTTTCGTCAGCGCTGTTCGGCTGAGTGGCAACGTGTTGTACCTGAGGCTGATTAACAGGTTGCTGTGGATCACGCAGGTTAGAGTTACGCGGAGGTGTAATCATATTACGAATGTTGTTTGGCATCTTTTCGAAGTCCTCAATACGTTTAGACTGGATACAGGCCATAGCCTGAAGGGATGGTGTGACCTGGTCGGCAAAACCCAACTCGACGCATTCATTGCCGTCCATCCAGGTTTCATCTTCAAGCATCGCCGCGATTTCATCGCTGGACTTGCCGGTTTTCTCTGCATACGCGGGGATCAACACGGACTCAACCTTGTCCAGCAATTCGGCATAGTCACGCATATCGTTAGCATCGCCACCAGCAAAGCCCCAAGGCTTGTGGATCATCATCATGGTGTTTTCCGGCATGATTACCGGGTTACCCACCATTGCAATGACGGATGCCATAGAAGCCGCCAGGCCGTCGATATGAACGGTAATTGCAGCTCCGTGATGTTTAAGGGCATTAAAAATGGCGATGCCATCGAAGACATCGCCACCGGGTGAATTGATATGAAGGTTAATATGGGTCACATCACCCAGTGCCTTCAGATCGTTAACAAACTGGCGAGCTGTTACCCCCCAGTAGCCGATCTCGTCGTAAATGTATATTTCCGCTTCGTTGTCGGCGCTGGCCTGCATACGGAACCAGGAATTACTTTTTGCGCTGGCTTTCGGACGGCGGGGCGCCCGGTTCTTTGACTTCGGCACTGGTGCCTCCTTTATCGTTAGCAGGATCGGTGTCATACACCAGTCCCAAATCTCGGTTATCATCGACTTCAGCCTTACGGCGCCGTTTCACGTCATCTGGGTTACGCCCACTGGCACGCACCCAGTCAGATTCCGTCGCAGCGCCACCCCGGATTTGCGCTTTCCAGGCATTAGCCTCTTTAACTGGGTCGATCCACGGCATGACCGGACCGGAATAAACTGCGGTGTAAAGTGACGACATATCCAGCCCACGTGGTAGCTGAATTTCGCCAGAAGCCACCGCCATTTTTAACCAGTTTCGGTACATTGGTCGGGTAATTGCGCCGATGAACCAGTCCTGAAGAATCAGGTAACCATCTGTCGACTCCACCAGTTCCTGCCGCTGGGCGCTGTAGGTTCCATCGTAGTTTCTGGCGGTACTGGAGAAGCTGAGACGAGTACCCGCAGCGACAGCGCGCAGTTGTCCATTTCGGAATGGTTCAAGGTTAGGGTTTGGTCTGTCGGACTTGATCATCCCGATGTCTTCACCGGGCAGCAGATCATCATAGATAATGCCTGGCTCAATCATTACGTCGCGATTATCCTTGCTGGTCTCATCCGTAAAACTTTGCCCGTCTCCTTTTTTTATGTACATCCCTAGTGCAGCTGCAATGCGTGCTGCCGTTAACTCTGCATCCTCGTATTCTTTCAGTGCACTGAGGCGCATGAGCACACCAGAAAGAAGAGAAGTCCCTCTGGTCTGATGAAGACGCCGGGTAAATTTGAGATGAAGCATATTCCCGGCATCGACATCTTTCGTATCCAATTGACGGCCGGTAACAGGTAGACTTTTATAGACCAGGTACTTTTTCGGGCGTCCCCAGTTATCTACATAAACTCCCTGACAAAGTTGATTGGACTCATCGTTGGTCATCGGTACAAAATCGGCCTCAAGTGCTTCAAGCCAGAAAGGTACGCCAGCCACCGGCTCAAGTCCCTGCGCTGATCCATTCACCATCTGAGCGAAAATCTCACCGTCCCTGAGCCAGCTCCGGAGCATCAATCGCTCAAGCATCGGTCGGGTAAACTGTCCGGTTACCTCTGGGCTGACCGACCATTCAGCCCACTTCGTTCTGATTTGTTCTGCTAACTTTTTCGCTATTTTTCCGTTGTTAAGTACAGGGTGGGGCTCAACAATAATCCCTTTTGCACCTACTACCCGTTCTTCTAGCTTATCGAACACGCCGATAACGAGATCGTGATTATTGTCTAACCAGCGCGCTTGCTCGCGGAGGGATACAGCACCCATCTGGCTTAGCTGGTTAGCGGAACGGTTTTCCCTGCGCGCCTTGTGTGTTCGGGTGGGCTTAACAGCTTCATATGCCTGAATCATCGCTCTCGAACGTAACCGAGCAGCTTTCCATCCAGGGGAAAGGACGCCAATCGCATCATCTAACAGGCTCATGGAAACCTCGCGAGTTTATAACCGGGTCGCCCGTGACGTTGAGCCAACAGTGAAGCAAGACGGCGTTCCCATTCTTGCCGCCCTTTGCGGATTTCGGACAGGTTCTCCAGCGTCATCTGCTGCCCGTTGAATGTTATAGATTTTCCATCCAGCACCGCTATTTCCGCATCGGTATAACGCTGGATAATGGATTCAATATCGGTTTGTTTCACACCCAGCCTCCTGATGATGTGGTCCAGGGATTGTTTTCAACGTCGGGATTATTTGCCTTCCTTTTTTTTCTGCTGAGCGTCGTTTTTGCTGGTAACGTGGATGACACTTCGCCAGTTTCCGACGGGCTTTCTTCGATCCACGTTGTCCGTTTCGCCCATTCAGGCGCATCCGGCCATTTGATCTTTTCATACCCGTGCAATATGACCAGCGCATCGGCATAAACGAGCAGGTCGAAAGCTTCGTTCGGACCTCTGCCCGGTTTGCTCCATTTTCCATCGGGTGAACGCTCCTCATAGGTCAGCTCATCGTAGAACCAGCTGCCAAGCCATTTCGGGAAATGCACATAGTTCGGGCCGGGTGATTCACGCCACAGGGCGTTATTAACCTGGTCTTTCAGTGCATCGGTCTGAAGAAGATAAAGCGGCACATCGCCAGCAGCTTTTGCCCTGCGGGTTGATCTGTCAGTGTTATCAGGAAATGTGCGAGTGATCAGTTTTGAGCGTCGGACGCTGTCACCCTTAAAGAGGAAAATCTTTTTACCCAGTCCATCCCGTCGACATTTACGCCAGAACTTATAGGCGTTATCGGTGACACCATCCTCGCCGCCTGAATCGACAGCCATCGCCATGAGCCGCATGCGTTTTGAAGGGGCGCTTGATAAGGCCCAGGACTTTTCGAACACATCAGACAGAAGTAAATCCCAGTCTTCTGGGTAACTGGCCGGGTCAATGGGATAGCACTCTCCGTGCTCATTGGCCCGTAATGACTGCCGGATGTTGTAGCGGTCAACCACCCAACGTTCGCCCTGCGCACCATATCCCGTAACCTGCACTACGAAACGTCGGGACTTGCCGCCCTGCACATCGACAGTTGCCATGATAAATTCAACACCGTCAGGTACTGTACGTTTTGGCACATCTTCGGCGCGTTGCTCAAGCAGTTCGCTCTTGCGCTGTTCGAGGTTGGCACGGGGCAGATATGGTCGCCCAAAGTCAGTGTTTACGACTGTTTTAAGCGTTTCCTCACTCTGGGTAGCTTCATACTCCTGCTCAGCCGTCAGGAATTTGTACATCATCTGCGCCCAAGTCTGGTAAGCAGCTGCTGGACCTTCCATCCAGAACGACGCGATACGCGAGCGGCGCGGCTCACCATATCTGTTTCCGCCACGGTCGATTTTTTCCCCGTCGCGCAACCAGACAGATCGAATGTTAAGGGCGCGTTTCATATCCGGAGTGATCTTACCTTTACAAGCAGTGCACTGCAGACAGGCAGATTCACTTGCTAGCACGGGATCTGGAGATTCGCGGTACCCCGTCATGTTGGCGACTTCTGGTTGAAAATATTCACCACAATGCGGACACGGCCAATAAAGACGACGGCGATCACCACGGTTGAAAAGAGACAGAATCCCTGTCGTCGGCGGCGCTTCATGCGCAGAAGATGGACGCCATTTTGTGTCGCGGATGTCCCTGCCTGGCGAACTCTCTACCAGTGTCATCCCGCTGGACATAAAGGTAGTTGTACGCTTAGAACCCAGGGAAAAAGCATCACCCTCCCCGTCAATATCCTCAGGGAAGCGGTCATAATCCGTCAGCGCCACACTTTTATAGTCTGACGACGACATGATATTGACTGAAGGCCAGCCGAGTTTGAGGTAATTCCCGGCGCGAAACGTGCGGTCGTGGACGTTGTTGTCATTACGGCGCGGGCTAAGCCGTGATTTTACTTCCGGGCTGCACCGGAAAGTGCGGTCGAGGCGCTTCTTCGAGTGCTCACGTGCTTTCTCTTCAGAAACCTGAATAACCAGCATGTCAGCCGGATCACAAACGATGTTATAGACAATCCAGCCATCAATGAGGCCGATTGTTTTCCCGGTCCTGGCAGGTCCGACAAACACTACGGCATCGTATTCCCTCGAGGCCAGACAGTTCATCGGCTCGATAATGTAAGGGGCTAGATTTGGGTCCCAGGGAACGGAGTTACCCGCCCCCATCGGCACACGCATATATGCACTGACCGCATCGGCCACTTGCATACGACGCGGGGCACGTAAAATGCCGGAGACGTCGCGGCGAAGCCCCCTGGCTGATGCCCGTTTTGTCATCAGTCCTCCTCTGGCTCATCCTCCTCTGGTTCGGCGTCCATTACTTTTTGTGCGACCTGATCGCGCAGGTCATCAATCACGCTTTGCACGCGTGACACCGCAACCGGCGTAAGTGCGCAGTCGCGTTCAAGAATGTCCGGGAGTGTTTCAAGCACCATGACAACGGCTTTCGCCATCAGTGAAAATTCTCTTGCAACGTCTTCGGCAGGAATAAGCTGCTTTGTATCAACCTCAAATTTAAGTCGCTCGTTCTCAGCCTTCCAGTGCGCGAGCCTATCTGAGGGGTCCATATTTTCAACGCTTTCCGTTGAGACCGTCGGAATCATCAGCTCACTCAAAATATCAGTGACGAGATAGAGCTTGAGCTTGCTATTGCTGCCCGTTGCCGGAGCTACGTTTTTCAGCCTGGCGGAAACCGTCTGGCGGTGTACGCCAGTGATACCAGCGAGCTGGTTGATGTTGAGTTTTAACGAAGCAATTTCTTGGTCCATGATGATGAACACTTTTTGAACAATTCGACATCATTGAAAATCCGACTACCAGAAAATCAATAACCTGCGTACATGATGATGATGACTATGAAATTAGAAAACTAGCCGTTTTCCGCGAGCACGCCGCCCCGTGGCAGGCTCCCCCACCGGGAGGACCCATTAAATGATAATGATTCTCGTTTGCATAAAGATGACCAAAACCAGCCATCATGGACGTTTAGACGTCTAAACAACCGAGTTCGCTCATGCCGAAATCGTTAATGGTATTCATTCGCATTATCAAAGCCCCTCGCAACTATGAAGGACTCCTGTAATGCGTACTTCTACAGTGCAGACGGGGACAACTCCCCTTCTTCAAACCATGCGTCTACAGCTCGCCCGTCTGCTGCACGATAATGAATAAGGTACTGATTGGGGCCATGCGTATATTCAGCACGAGCTTTGATATGCCCTTCTTCTTCACTGATAGTGACGGTTACCACCTGACCAAGTTCATGTTTAAAGCTCATCGGTTATTACCTCTTTTTTCATATAAAAAAACCCCGCCGAAGCGAGGTTCTCGTTTGAATGAAATGGCTATTTCTTGAGTGCCTCAGCATAAGCCTGAGCGCTCTTTTGTGATGACTCCATTATGTCATCAGTCAGCGTTTGCTGGCCCCACTTGGTGACCTTACCATTAACGAACGTTATAACCAGTCGATCGTTAGCCAGTTGTTCGTTATCAATGATTGTGTAGCCATAGAGAGCCTTATTCCAGTATATCCAGCGCTCGCGTTCCTGGTTCACATCAGTCCTGCGTGGTGACCCCATGATCTGCATGACGTCGTTTTTGTTCATTCCAAGAGATAAAAGCATTGATCTCTGGTTGTAATCTACTTTCTGGACTGTTGGCGCACATGCGGTAATTGTTAAAGCTGAAACACCAATTAATGCTGCAAAAAGTAACTTTTTCATGTCCCTATCCCCATCGGTTTGTTTGGGACAGATTAACAGGGGAAACAATAACACCGCAATTGAGCCCGGCATTATCGCAGGCACTCAGAGAATGCCTGCTGTAATGCCTTAGCTGGACTGCTCGGCTGCGGTATCAAACAGCGCCAGCGCTTCAGTCGCCTCTTGAACCGCTTTGATAGTCTTTGCAACAACTTCGGATTCAGTTGTCACACGGCTGTATTGCTGGATGAAAAGCTGATATTTCAGCGGGCTGTCCTGAACGAATAAAATCGCCTCTTTTGCGGCGGCAGTATCGTAATTCAGGGTGGAGAGAAGATTCAGCCGTAGCTGTTCTGCGGTGGTGAGCTCTGCCATGTCTTACCTCTGTTATCCCCTTGTGGGGATTGCGATGAAGTTATCCCTTAGTGGGGTTAGCAATCAGCGTCAGGACGGGCTACCGCGCGGCATGCCCACATACAGGCTTCTTGCATTTTGGTGCGAGCGATTGCCAGGCTGCGCAAAGCTTCATCAATCTCCCGAGCCTGCTCAGCGCTTAACATTGCTGGGCCATTACGGACAGCCAACAATTCACCTCGCTCGGTATCAAGCAAACTACAGAAGTGGCGGCTGACGTCTTTAAGGCGGTTCATGCGCTCAATGTCGCCATCGGTTAATGTGCGGTAGCCTTTTACGGTGCTGCCGTCCTGCGGTTTAGCTTCACTCATTTCGTAGCCTTTTCGGTTAATTGTTGGAACGCCTACATCTGGGCCCTGTGTTCGTAACGGGAAATGGTCTTGCCGTTCGCGTTCATCACATACGCCACTTCGCCCTGTTTCAGGAATACGTTCTGGTCCATTCCTGATACCGCAATGCTCTGTTGGTTGGGGTTAAAGCCAACGCTCAACCCACAATGGATTTCTTCGCCGCCGCCGGGCGACATCACTTTTACTGTTAACATGCTTCTTCTCCTGCTTCTGGTAATAAAAAGCCCCGCTATTGCGAGGCGATTTCTTGTAGCGGCTCATATCTCGGCGCAGCCCCTTGCTGCGTGCCGGCTGCTCATTAAAGAGCTCCAGCGTTGAGATATTTGGCCTAACTGCTAGCCAGGCCGGCTTCTCCGGTAGTCGACAGAGCCATATCAACAGGAGAATGAAGATTAGATGCATGACGGGTTACTTCTTAACGCTGTCAGGCATCACTGCGCCTACAATGCCGGCCAGCGCTACTCCGCCAGCAATGACCGTTTCCTGAATGCCCGGCGGCATCTGATAGCCAAATACGCCAGCAACAACAAGAATGATGCCGCGCCAGGTGGAGGCTTCTTTCAGTCGATTAATGAGATAGTTCATAGTTCTACTCTTTCCTTTACCCAACCATAGAGAAAATCTTCGTTTGCCACCCGAGATTCAGAAAGCTCAAGATATCGGGCACCCTGGCTGCAATTCAGCCCCTTCAGCAGCATGATTTCGCCATCTTTGCCGCGAACGGCCAGATAGCTTTTCAGCGCCGCAATAGTGATGTAGCCGATCGCGCCGTCCGGCTTCAGCTCTGGATATAGCTTGCCTTGCATGTTCAGCGCCGTTAACCAGCGCTGAAGGAATGTACTTGCGACGCGCGGCCCCATGTTTACGCCGGTATCACACAATTCCTGTGCGATGGCTGGCGAGAGTTCGGCGATGCGGTCGAACTTCGGTTCCGTCCAGTATTGCGACAGGTAAATGGCTTTGGCCGTTTGACGTGGCAATAACTTCATATCCCCGGTATATCCGTAAGCGCGGGCGGTATTCTGCGTAATGCCCCATCGGGTGGGCCCACCTTTATCTGAGGGGTTATTTACATAACCGCCCTCTTTTCCGAGGATGCCCTCAATAATCTGATCTGCAGTCATGATTACGCCTTATTATCGCCACCACCGATACCGAATCGGCTGCCAAGATATTTCATTGCAAACGCCCTGATGGCGTCTACGCCTACGAACCCCACCCCACCGCCAATGGTGATTGAGAGGGTTTTCGGAAAGTTGAAGTATTCAAGCCCCGATGCGCATGTCAGCGTTATCGCCCCACACAGAAGCCCCTCAAGAAACATCTTTTTCCAGCCGCCGCCGCCATAAGCGATTCGAAGGCCCGCCATGAAAACTGAGAGCAGCACGGCGCCCAGCGGCGTATCTCCGCGCCACCAGCTCTGCAGCAACTCCAGCAAATCCGGCCAGTTACTCGGGTTATTGGGCATTTTCATAGTCTCTCACCTCCGATGAATACGGGGGCAGTGCATAGAGAATAGGAACAGGCCACAGGCTCTTTGATTAAGGGGTAATCTGAAGGGTTTAGCCTGGGCCTGAAATGAAAAAACCCCGCCATTTGGCGAGGTTCTGTAATATTTAAGTTTGTGTCTAAGTGACCACTCTTAACACAATAATTGATTAAATTCGTAACGAATAGCCTTTTAAGCAACTTTTTCTATTTCTCTTTTATGGGTCCAGTCATCCATTTCTAATCTGGCCCCCGTCATAATGATGCAGGCATCAATAAACGTTTCGGCAATCATCAGCCTGTTGCGTATTTTCCCCTCGGAACATTTTTCCCAGCGAGAAATAGTCGATTTGGAAACGTTGTACATGTAATGCAGCATCACCAAATTTAATTCGTCTTCTCTCCCTGCCCGTCTGAGCATTCCTACAGCCGTATCAACGATCATCCCGTCATTGTCACAGCATGATTCGCGGGACTTCCCCGTATTAACCAGAAGCCCCTTAAACCCGGCAGCAATAGGAGACCAGTCAACCTGAGTTCCTTCACTAGTCGCCCAGGTTCCCCACCGTTCGAGTACAAGTTGAATATCACGCTGCATGGTTCACCTCTTTAATCAGTCCGGTAATAATTTCGACGCTGTTGTTGCATTCATTTCCCCAGCGGTCCCATCCTTTCCATTCTTCCCGAGCGAATAGTTCTATCCGTTTCACATCGCCGTATAATTGCTCCAGTCGGTTCCTTACTTCCCACGGTTTAGCGCTATGCTCACCGAGACAGGTATGAACGACCTGTTTTACCGAAGCACTGGCACGGATTAACCCGGTCCCCCTGGTGGCTATCAGGACGTCTTCTGTATTGCTCCGGGTATGATTTCCGCCGTTCATGCGCGTTTCACGGTCCAGCATCACAAGCAGATCATTGAAGTCCACCAGCTCGCCGCCGCTGAGTGCCTTATCGAAACGGTCTGCGGCGTTCTGATTCAGTTTTACCCAGGTAAAGCCTTTCATCGTTCTGACCCGGAAACCCCATGATTCAGCCAGTTCTACAGCCTCACGGTTATGGGTCCCGGTGTACCACATCGCCAGCACAGCGTTATCAGCCGCCAGAGACCAGACAGGTAGCCGTTTAAGGTCATCCATGTTCATTGTGCTGTAATGATTACAGGCCGCACCGTTGCTGATTCTGTTGCCGTATTCCCACGGCGGATCACAGTAGATAAGATCGTAATTCATGCGGCCCTCTGCTTTTTCAGTTCGCGGGTTTTACGGCGGTATTTAGCCGCTATTTCTTCCAGGTCTTCTTTTGAGTAATGCTTCGCCTCGTGTGGGCCTTCCAGCCATTCCACCAGCGACAACCCATACCACTTGATCAGCGTTTCCCGATAGCGAACATGTACAGTCGCGTTCTTAGCAGCGAAGCGACCTGATCCACCGTTACAGGCTTTGCACTGCCGATATGCGTTCTTCTCTTCAAAGCGCAATTCAGGGCGAGCGCCTACTCCCATGAAGTGACCGCAATCCCACTGGCCGCCAAAGACCATTGGCGGGTGATATGTCCCACAGGACGGGCAGGGTTTCCCCTCATCGCGCTCGCGGATAAAAGCATTAAAGGCGGTCTGAGCTTTCTTGATGTAGTCGCCACGAGTCAGTAGCGCCTTTTTGCGCATCTTCAGCTTGTCCTTTCTTTCTGCCTCTGCCTTTTTTGCTTTAAGGGCGCGGTTGTGGCCTATGGCACAGAGAGGGCCGCAGACCTTTTGCAGATTACGATCTGGTGTGAAGGTCTCCCCGCACTGAGGGCATTTCTTCGGCTTGTATACCTTCACTTTTACGATGGCTGGCTTCTTCACTGTTTCATCCCCCGGTGAAATACCCACTCGAATACTTCTGAGCCGTTGATGAGCAGATCGTTAAAGTCTCCCTGCGCAGGCCAGCGAACGGATACGCTTTCCAGATCGTTCTTAGCGTGGAGATTTGCAGCTGCGCATTCAAAGGCTGCAGCATGACCGGCAGCGTTAGCGTCGGAGTCTGCAAAAATGATGAGGTTCTTTACCCCGGCTGGAACCCGAAACTTTTTCATGAAAGCGGTGTTCATCGTCGCCCAGGTGTGGCACTTCGTGATCTGATGACAGGCCAGCGCGGTTTCGATGCCTTCAGCAATTCCGAGCGTGGAAGCCGTAGGGAACATGCGAATGGCCACCGACTTAGCGAATTCTAAATAACTGTCTTCCTGCAGCTTCATCATTTTCTTGGCCGCGCCACCTGTTTGCGCCTTTTTATCCCCATCGAGCAGGGTGCGATGCAGATAACACAATTCGCCGCGGTCATCAGTCGCCAGCGCATAAATAGCCTGCAGGTTTTTCCCGTCTACCGGTTGTTTGTCGCAGAATCTGATGCTCTCTGCAGGAAGAGAGTTAATCCCTCTCGCCTTCAGGTAGCTATCGGCACCGGTACCACGCAGCGGGGTGAGCTTTGCAAACTTACGGCTCACCTTCTCACGCTGCTGCGCCAGTGTTGTGCGTGCCGGATTCACTAAGGTACGGTCAGCCGTGTACTCGTTGCCGATGATCTGATCCACTTCAGCGGCAAGTACCTTAAACTCTTTGCCTGTTTTTGCCGCAAGCAGCGCCCAACCATCACCAGAACCACACACGCAGATATAAGAACCGGTACCATCCTTGTCATCACAACGGAATTTCCCCTTCCGTCCGCATACTGGACACTCTTTCGGCCAATGCTTTTTTCCTGTCACACCTGGAAGCCCAAAGCGTTTGTAAATTTCTGCCCAGCGGCCTATTGCTGCTTTTTTGGTACTCAGTTTGGTGTTCATGCGGCTTCCCCTTCTTGTTTGCTTTTGCCCTTCGCAAAGGCGATCTGTTTTGATTTGATGTAATTGCTGACTTCAGGTGTGATCTGCTGCGGGGTGTGGTGTAACCCTCTCGGCCATACGCCGAATTTTTGCTTGTAGGTATGCGCACACCAGCCATCACTGACCGGACGTCCCTGCGCTGCGCGGGTGCGCTGGTAAAAAAGAATCTGAGAAAACCAGGATTGTTTCTGCTCTGTGGTGTATTTAACTTCCGCTTTACTGACCTTTGTCAGCCCACGGGATTTGTCTGTTTCAACGTCTTCCCCGGCCAGCGGTTTAAAACCACATTTCGGGCAGATGTACATTCCGGCGGGTTTGACGTAATGGCACTGGCTGCACTCTTTCGGCAGCTTCTCCGGTTCGTCGGTTTTAGTGACGCGCTGCGGGGCCTCTTCCATGCCGTCAGATGACGACGGGAGATAGTCATATTCAATATCATCTGGATAACCCAGCTTGTTGACCGTGCCGCTGTGGTCGAAGATGAGGCAGTGATCTTTCCCAGGGGCAGTACGCAATCCACGGCCCAGCGTCTGTATCCAGCGCATTTCACTTTTTGTCGGTCGGGCAAAGATGATGCAGCGCACATCGCTATCAAACCCGGCGACCAGTACACCAACATTGATGATTATTTTGGTAATGCCCTGCTCAAAACGGCGGATCGTCAGTTGGCGTTCGTCATGTGGTGTGCTGGCCGTCATTACTTCAACGGTTACCCCTGTGCGAGCAAATTCCATCGTGACGTAGTTCGCGTGGGCAACATCAACGCAGAAACAAATTGTTGGCCTATCCTGCCCGTTCTCCAGCCAGTTTTTTACGATATCGCCGACCAGTTTGGCTTCACTCATAACTTTGCTGAGTTGGCCTTCTTTGTAGTCGCTGCCATAGCCAGCTACGTATGACGTTTCGACCCCTGAAAGATCAGGTTGCGACGGTGCATAAAATTCATATTTGCTCAGAGCACCAATGGCGATCAGCTCTTTCATCGTCGTAGGCTTGATCAGGCGCTGATAATAATTACCCAGGAACTTAGCGAAAGGCGTACCGGAAAGGCCGATCACCTTCGTTGCCGTGTTGCGCGTGAGATTGTCGATAACTTCCAGCAGTTTTTTGCGTTTCAGGTGGGCTTCATCAACGATCAGCAGGTCGATATTGTCCGGAAACTCTCGACGAATAAGCGTATCGGCGCTGGCAATCTGAATAAGCGCCGTCGGGTTGTACGACGGGTGATCGCGCCAGACGTAACTGATCTCTTCACCAGGAAGACCATATTCCATGAATCGGGCTGCGGTCTGGTCCAGCAGAACGGTGTAAGGTGCAACAAACATTACTCGCATCTCACGACTAACAAACCCGTCTGCGATGAGCGCAGCAATAGCCGTTTTGCCAAACCCTACCGGGGCGTAGAGCATGAACGAATTATTCTGCTTCCATGCGCTGCGCAGCATGTTGAGCGCGACGATCTGTTTTTCGCGGGGCTGGATGTTAAGCATTGGCTGGAACCTCCCCGAATGCCATCGCCACCAGATCGGCAATCACAAACTTTGTGCGCTGCCGCTGAACTGACAACGTAACGGTTTTGGTCCCGTCTTTACGCTGGCGTCCTTTCAGAAAACCACCGTGGATGTGACGAATAAAATATTCAGAGTTAGCCAGGCGTGGAATGCTGCGCACCCGACCAAGGTTGCTGACCTCGTAGGCTCTGGAATACGGCTCAACCGGCACCGGGGACCATTTTTCGTTAGCTTCTGAATAAATCATTTTGGCTCCTTTTGGATGGCTAAACGTCCAGATTTCCAGTTGGCGTTTTAACCCCATACAGTGATCTATCTGTTAGATCGTTCTCTTCTGGTAAAGCTGTTCCAGCCCTTCGGGCTAAAACCCAACACCGCCCCCTTTCCCCCAACCCGGTTTCAAAAATTCACACCCTGGGTGGGAGCGAGGTATATCCCCTCACTGCTGGGGTATATCTCGTACAAAACTCTCGCAATCGGCGATTTGCCGTCCGTCGTGCTGCGTTCTGCTGCCGGAATGACACCGGTTCAGCGTCGAACGCTTCCTGGTACGCCTGCGCATACGCCATCGCGATTTTTTCCCGCATACCTGCCGGGAGTGCTGCTAATTGCTCTTTAATCCACGGGGCGTCCTCACGAGCAAAAACCGTGGGCATAGTCACGTGAAAATATTCGTCCTGATACATTGGCCCTCCTGCTTACGTGGTGAGCCTGTAAGGGGTTACTCTCGCTTTGGTTTTCGTCGACCAAAGACAGCAAGGATGGACTTCACCTCTTCCTCTCGTGCTGCGAGGTGTTTCCTGTGGTAGTGCCTGATTTCATCGGCCTCAGCTTCATCAATCACGCCATCTTCCAGAGCAAGATTGATGACTTGATCCACATGCCCGCGCATGGCGGCTGCTTTGATGGTTTTGTTGAAAAGTTCGACCTGATCCAGGTCTTCGAATTTGGGAACATCCACCAGCAATGCCCCGCGTCTCTTTGCGAAGTAATCAGCCAGCGCTGATGTCCCGGAAATGTCTTCCATCGCTTCAAGCTCTGCGACCTCAAAGAACCGGCACCCGTTTTTCTCGTACAGGTTGTTATTGAACTGGGTGATCGTCATCCCAAGAGCGCCAGCCATAGCTTCGCGTCCCCCTGGGTATGCCTTGCACATTGCTTTTACAACTTCTTTGAGGCTTTGCTCTACCATGTTGAATTTCCTTTGGTAGTTACGGTCATGCTGCTGAATCGGTAGACTTTTGGTAAAGGCTCGCGTCGTACTTAAGCTTTCCGTTCGTGATTCGCTCAATTACAAATGCCTGCTTTTCAGGGATTACTTCCCCCCAACGACAAACAGCTGGATGAGATATCCCTAAAGTACTAGCGGTTTTAGAAACACCGCCGAAATACTCTATGACTTCGTGTTTGCGCATGATGACTCCTGTTATCTGATGATTTGAAGGTAACAAAAGGTACATTAAATAGCAAATAAAAGTTACCTCAATAATAGGTAACATTGGTTACATGAAAACAGAAATGAAAGACCGAATTCGTTCCCGTAGGGTCCAACTAGATATCACACAGCAAACCCTTTCAAAGAAGTTGGGAGTTAGTAGGGTGTCTGTAACTAAATGGGAAAACGGTACAACAAAACCTGATGGAGAAAACCTTCATCAACTCGCCCTTGCCCTTCAGGTTACATCGGAGTGGCTACTCTATGGTGAGGGTGATGTAGTAGCGGACGACACAAAAGTTTTCCCGTTCCTGAAGTCTCCTGTCGCTATCCCTATCATTTCTGCGGTTCAGGCTGGAAACTGGACTGATACCTACTCAAGCTCAAGACTGACTGATGTGATATCCTGGACACAAACCACCGCAAATGTTTCTGATGAAGCTTTTGGACTTGTAGTCCGTGGCGAATCAATGACAAATCCCAATGGACTCCCTTCGATTCCTGAGGGCTCTATTGTTATCGTTGAACCTAATTTTGGGCAGGTTGATGATCTTTACGGGAAAATTGTTGTTGCTATGCTGGAGGGTTCAACTGAGGCCACAGTGAAAAAGTTGGTATGGGATAGCCCACATTGTTATCTCATGCCCCTTAACCCTGCCTTTAAACCTATAGAGATTAACGGTAACTGTAGAATCGTCGGAAAAGTAGTTCAAATCACTCAGAATATCTAACCCTCTCTCCCCTCCCATGCATATAGCCGGAACTACTCCCGGCTATTTTTTTGCACCCACTGGTAACAAAAGGTACAAAACAATCTTGACGGCAAAGGTAACTAAAGGTACATTCAGTTACATCAAAAGCAAACAGGCAGGACGCCCACGAAGTAGCCGCCCGGGGCATACGAAGACCGGGATGATTTTCTCAGACAACTACCGCTCTTTAACAATCTGGATCGGGCTATCACAAACCATAATCCGGGGTGCCGCCGGATGCCCTGTTAACCCGTTAGAACCGGAATGCAGGGTAGGAACGTGAAACCGATTTATTCCAGCCCCTTCCGTATGAGGGGGTTGGGCTGAATTTAACTACAAGCAGGAGATAAGATGTCAAACACTGAAGGTTTTTTCGCGCTTCAATTTAAACAAGCAATTTCAATACCGGATAAAAATGAAGAATCAAATGACTACCTGCTTGTCAGTAGTTGTGAAGGGTACTCCTTAGTAAAGGGGGTATTTGATCAGGAGGGCGCGTTTCTTTATTTCTGTGGATGGATTGCAGGGGAAATGAAATTCTATTCCCCTGAAGATTATGATTTCTGGTCTATACTGCCTACGTCAGCTACTTTGAAGGTAAACAGTTTATAAAATTTGAATATTGCTGTAGGTCAGAACGGCTTACAACATCCATTTGAAACATTTTATCGTAAATGGGTTGAAGATTTTCCTTTATCAGGAAGTTTCTAGCTGCTTCTAGTCGCTCGCATGAGAAATTGAGATTAAATTCTATATTACTTACCTTCAAAACTAGCTTAGCCATAGCTGGGCTTGACATAGTTGACGGATTACAGTTCACCAATTCTTTCATTACTTTAGTTACGGACATGTAAAATGCCTGACGCAAATCATTCTGCTCCAGTAAGCAATCGACATGTTCAACTGATCCAATGACATCTTCGACTGTCTGTTCTTCAGATTCTGCATATTTTCGGTCAAATATTTCCTGAATGTCTGCTTCTTCCTTTGACGCTACGCGGGAAATCGTCACCTTAGTTGTTGATGTTGAAGCCATGCGTTTTAATTCCGTGCTGGCATATCGCCCAATAACAGATGGGTCTTTTATCCAATCAATGTTTTTTATAGCCCAGTCTATATTAAACTCACCCTTTTTGAGTGAGTCGGCCTTTTTACGCCATTCAGGTATTTTAATAACAGCTTTAAATAGACTTATTTTTCTTTGCTCATTCTTGAGATTTCTTAAAAACAAGTTTGTGAGGTCATTAAAGGCAACATTAAAATACTTAAAACCACAGTCGTTTCCAATGTTGGTCTCTATGCCATCTTCCGTGGCAACAATGTATCCACGGTTATGAGCTTTATGGCAGCTCGTGATGCCGCAAGTGCGTTTATCTTTTAGCTCATAACTACCGATAATCTTGAATAGCTTTTTATCTTTAAGATCAACATCTTCATGAAAATTCTCTCGTTGACGAACAACCTCCCAATCAGAAATTTCAATGATGTCGTCGCTATTCAGGTCACTCAATAGATAGATCATGCTCTTCCCTTTCCGCATTTAGGACTGCCAATTCTAACACAATGCATTGCTCAAATTACAAGCAAATCATGGATAAACAATCAGACTGTTTATCCACTCAGTAGTATTGGCGGTTATCCAGTCTTCCACCAATCAAACAGGAGGAAGGGGATAATGTTCTGGTGGATAACCGCCCTTTTTATTCAATGTGTCCGCTTCCGGTGTTGGCTGGGATGCCCAACCCAGCGCGGGTTCAACTCCTGCCGGATACCTAACCAATCGGTGATTTATATGACCTCCCGTAACGTTAATTTTCAGTACGGCGACCTGATGCGCGTCAATCGTGGTGTGCAGGCTGTTCGCAATCCAAAAACCATCGCCCGTCTCTGGCGCCGTAGCTGGCTGTGCAAGCTTCTTAACCAGAAAGGCGATCCTTGCTGATAACTGGAGATAATTATGTCCGAAACCAAAAAATGCTACCTCGTTTAGCCAGCAACTGGCCTATATCAACAAAGGCACCCTGGATGCCGAACTTACCGAGGCGCTGGCAGAAGTCATTAAAGCTGTTCGTGAAACCGGTAAGAAAGGCGCTGTTACGCTGACGCTGAATTGCGCCATGCTGAACACGCGTGACGAAAATACCATGAAGGTAACGCCGAAAGTTAGCCGGACCATTCCCGAACTGGACCGCGCTGATACCATCATGTTCTCCACCGCCGACGGCGATCTCCTCCGTGACGACCCGTCACAAACTCAGCTGGATTTGAAAGTTATCGAGCCGGTCGCTCAGGCCGCACCAATCAAGCTGGCCCAGTAATTCCACCCTAACGTCGTCTCCACACACTGATAAGGAAATATTCAATGTCTCAAATTGAAGGCTCTGCCGTGCACAACATCCGTGACCTGGTTGCTGCTACGCTCAAAACTAATACTGACATCCCGTCAGTTGTTGTTCCTGAAGGCTTTGAGGTTCAATCACTGGAAGACTTCCAGTCCTCACCTTCACGCATTCGCCAGCACACCAATCTGATCTCTCCAGGTTCGCTGATCGCTTATATCCAACGTTTTCGCGACGAACGTTCCGTGGTTTTTGCGGATAAAACTACTACCCGGATTGTTGCTGTACTGGACTTCCACCAATGCGCTGAATATGCCAACTGGGGGGATCATAAAGCAGTTTATGATTGCCCTTATTCCGATGATTGGAAGGCCTGGTCTGGTTTTGACAACAGAAAAATGAACCAGGTTGATTTCGCTGAATTCCTCGAAAACAACATCAAGAATATTGCGCCGGTTAGTGACTCTTATACTGGCCCGTCGGGTACTGAGTTGCTGGAAATGGTTCTCGCATTCCAGGAAACAAGGAAAGTTGAGTTCAAGTCGGTTAAGCGCCTGCAGGACGGAACCTGCCAGTTCCAGTACAGCGATGATAAATCCGGCTCCGGCAATACAAAAATCCCGGAAAAAATCAGTCTGGCAATCGCGCCCTTCCATAATGGCGCGGCATACCAGGTTGATGCCCGTATCCGCTACCGTCTGAAAGATGGTCAGCTGATTCTTTGGTATGAACTGATCGAACCGAAAAAAATCATTGAACACGCCTTCCAGGAAATCGTTACCGATATGGAAAACCAACTCGGCGAAGACCTGCCTATCTACGAAGGTTCTATCTAACCCATCCATTCCGTGTGTTGTTTTATGCGCCTCCCTGCGGGGCGCATAGCGAAGCACTCCCTAATTCAAAAAGGTGACCATATGCCCAGCTTAGGCCAGCTGTATAACGACAAAGAATCCGGGCTGACTACCCGAAAAACCTACAACGTCCCGATCTCTTCAATTTACGCAGAAGAAGGCTACAACGTCCGTGAACTTAACCAGGCTCATGTTGACGAATTCCGCGATGCGTTTATTGCCGGGGAATATATCCCGCCGCTGGCTGTAGAAGTTACTGAGCGTGGCGTAAAGGTGATCGACGGCCACCATCGCTATCACGGTGCGCTCGCTGCTATCGCTATGGGTCACGACATTGTGCGCCTTGAGTGCAAAGACTTTGTCGGCAACGAAGCAGATAAAATCGCTTTCATGGTGACCAGTTCTCAGGGTTTGGCACTTACTCCCCTGGAACGTGGCGCGGCGTATCACCGCCTGCAAAATCAGGGATGGAGCCCGTCAGAGATTGCGGCAAAGGTTAAGCGCTCAGAGTCCGATATCCTGCAGCATCTTCAGTTGCATGAATGTACCCCGTATATCAAAAAGTTGGTCCGTGATGGCTCAATGAACTACGCCATCGCAATAGGCATTTCTCGCGAGCATGGGGTATACGCGGATCGTGAGGCCTCTCGGCTGATGAAGAAGGCTGAAGCCGCTGGTAAGAAAAAAGTTACCAAAAGCATTGCCAATCCCCAGTTTAACGCAGGCAAGGCCAGGAAATTCCTGGAGCTGATTGCATCCTGCAGCGAGGACACAAGCGAGGGGCTGATCATTGAAATCCCACCAGCGATGCGAGCTGAAATTATTTCTATCCTCCGGGAGTTTCGACACGGTAGCCCACCAGCAGAAGATTCCGAGGAACCTGATGATCAGGAGAGTGATGCGGCATGAGCGACTCCAGCAAACAAATATGTCCGACCTGTGGAGCCGTTGCGCAATTTTCATGGCATGGAAACAGTCCTTTCCTGAGGTATGGCTCACTTAACTGCCCTGCAAGGCATCATTCCGTGAGCGTTACATACCAGAAAGACAGCATGAAAGCAGCGCGCGCATCGCTTATCAGGCAGTGGAGCGAGTTACGCAAATAACTATTTTCTGAGGCCTTATGAACTTTGATCCTGACCATTACAGCAAATACGCACTGCGTCGGTTTGCCGCGGTAGCCAATCTTCTCGGGTTAATCGCCTTTGTCGTTCTGACCTTAGGTATCTGCATGATTATTGAGTGGTGGACAGCATGAACGTATATGAAATGGAAGGATTTCTCCGTGGCGAATGCTTACCCGGTGATCTTAAAGTCAATGAATCAAACGCTGAATACCTGGTGAGAAAACTCAATGCTGTAGGCGAATTGAAAGGCGAGCTAACGGCTGCACTGGCAACTATCGAGAAGTGCCGGGAGATTGTTGGCTGCCCGGCTGGCGTAGACCTGCAGGACCAGCTGCGGCAGCTGGCTGCGGAGAATGTGGGGCTGAAGGCCGGGCACAAATTCTTCATGTACAGCGATGATGCAGGGTTTGAGACGTACCAGACTCGGGAAGAGGCAATCAAAGCGGCTGAAGAGATGATCGATGATTATCGCGAGGATGCTGGTGATGGATGGCCGGAGGAAGCCGGTACAACCCGCTGGGGCGTGATTATCCAACAGGCCACTGAGTCTGATTACGAAAAGCCGTCAGCTGAAAACGGGTGGCTGGGCTCAAGCGACTACAGATTGCTGCCTGAAACCCCCGCCACCTCCGCTTATCTGGCCGGGATTAAGGCTGATGGGGTGGAGGAGTTCGCTGAAAGTCAGAAAGAATACGTTCGACAGCATCGCAACGAAATGGACCAGATGCTCCGCGCGGCTTATGCAGGTAGTGCGGTAGACGCTGAGAGATTCGCCAAGCAGCTGCGCGAGGGGGCCGACAAATGCTAAAGCCAAATCACGTTTA
>OBWU01000036.1_pt1 | contig 60550 bp, 84 predicted proteins | sample 1476551 | NCBI WGS metagenome assembly OBWU01 (sample SAMEA2580135, study PRJEB22360) | human gut metagenome | biome: human gut; feature: human-associated habitat; material: faeces | place: Denmark | collected 2008/2010
TGAGTTTAAATGGTACGCCCTACAGGGTTCGAACCTGTGACCTACGGCTTAGAAGAAAGTAGAGCGTTAAATAACACACTGTAAACACATATGTTTTCCGCGTTCGCATCCGGTTTTGTGTCGTTACGTGTCGTTGTGTGACTTCCTTGTCCTTATCGCGCTTTTCAGTTACGCCACAAATGCGACACATCAAACAGGACTGGTATCCTGTATCAAATCGTTGATCGAGTGCGTTGCGACTCCGAGGACCTCAACATCATCCAGAGCTTCACCTTCAATGCTCTCTCCTTCCACTGTGATGAACGACTGTCCCATCAGCTTTGCAAATTGCAACTCACCTGCACAACGGATAAGCACAACGCTTCCCTGCGTCACTTTTAACGACAGGTCAAGAATCACGAAGCCGCGATCAGTCTGAATAACCTGAGAATTCGCATTGATGTCACATGCGGCCGTGACGGTCAGCCTCTGCTCGATATAATCTGTAGCCGGTGAAGGGAATGGGCCCATTACATCACCCTCCCCATGTTGCGGAGAATCCATAATCTATTCTCGGTATGGTCCGGCGTTTTGTCAGCGAAGCACGACTGATAGCGCTCTATCCAACGGTTAGCTTCTGAGTAGGATAAGTGGATGCCGCGGCCTACAAGCGATGATACGAAATCCCCGGTGTAAAGGTATTGATAGCCTTTCGAGTTTCGAAGGATTGACTCCCGAAAGGCCTGGTTGATGTCTGATTGTCGAAGCATGATCTGCCCTCCCATTAATACTGTTTATACATACAGTAGTTTTAATGAAGGGGAAGATCAAGAGAGGATTTATCCGTCCATACCTGCAACATAACAAGATTACTGATAAGAAAGAATTTGCTCCATATCAGTATCACTTAAAGCTGTTGGCCAGTAGATGATTTTCTTGATGTGACCGTTGAAGTAATTGTTGGTATCAAGGTAAGCCCTTCCGATCGTCAGACGATTAAGGGCCGGAGGAACTCCGGTCACGCTGCGCTTATACCAGTTATAGCCATCAAAAAGTTTTGTAGTTAGCGCAGTTCCATCAAATGCGAAGATACATGATTGCTCGCTATCGCTTACTGCCGTCATGCTTGGTATCTCAAGGTTTTGGGCAGTACCTGAAGAGTCAGGAACAACGCCTAAAGCCGCCCCTTGCGGCGTGCCCATTGCAGTCCCTGATGCAGGAGGTCGATAAGCGAATCTGATGTGAGGGCCAGATACGCTGTTATCCAAAACAGTCACGCAAGCCAGTGAATTATATTTACCACTTAAAGTCTGAAGACTATGTGGGTTAACTACTGCTGCCAGAATAGTTCCTGCTGCGGCTGTGATAAATGCTGTCGTTGAAGGTGTTGTACAGACATCACTTGCACGCGTTACCTCAGCTCCTGCTGTAGGAATATATGATGAATATCCATCCCTCCTTTCTGGCTGAGCCCCCCATATCCAGACTGATTTCGGGGTTGCTGGCAGATAGGATGGCAGAGCAGTAGCACTGCTATCATCGTTAACCAGTGCAACAGTGAATTGTGGGGATGCGGACGCGTTCGGAGTGATGGTTATAGCAATGCGGTACCATCCGTTACGGTAAGCCTCCATTGTTACCTGAAACATTCCAACGGTCGCAGAACCAGGGGATACTTTCCCTATTTTCCCGTTTCTTAGATCGAAGTTTGCAAATGCAGTGGCAGCGACAGCTCCCTGCGCTGCCAACTGAATCACCCCAGAGGTGTTGGCTTTTGCAAAAAGACTGAACGTGTAAGGCGAAGCGGATACTGCGTCACTGGTGGTGATGCAAAGCAGTGTTCTTACAGAGGCGACCGAATCAGTGGACTCAATAAGTTTCGTCGCCGTAGTATTTCCGTCTGGAGAGATTGCATCGTTAGCCGTGACAGAAATATTTGCTGGGGTCCAGCTTGCGGTTTTAGTGAAATCCTGTGACCAGGCAACCCGGTTTATACTGGAGAGTTCAGTACGCAATCCAAGACAATCAAGAGTTACAGGGTCATAATCAATTGCAGGCTCACCTGACTGTAAATATTCAATTAAACCAGTTGCCCCAACTCGCGTAGCAACAGAGGCTCTTGTAAAAGAGAGTATATCTGTCAGGGATGCTGAGCGAATGACATTACCGCTTGCGTGTTTTATGACGTAGCGACCAGTGGAGAAATCTGCAAATAAATTAGCCCCGTCTGGTAGAGGGGCATTAACTGAAGGTAACTTGACATTACCTTTGAGCTTCATATTGCTTTGTACGATAGTCGCCATTATGCAATCCCTGGGTTGTTAATTGTGGTGACGCGAGTTTGTGTGCCGGTAAGGTTCAAGGAGTTTTGAGCATTTCCAACACAATGGTTGAATGAGATGTCGGTGTCAGTTAAATTTCCAGAAATTGACACTGGATATTGCTGAGTAGCTGTTGCCTGAATATCTCGTATGCTGTTATTAGATATCCTGCATTTAGTCATCGCCCGACTGCTATTTACTCCATTCCCGGCCGTAGTCTTACCGTTATTCCAGATTCTGTTATTGATAACGTCAGCATTTACCACTGGGCCCGCTTCGAAGTTAACACCATGTCGCCCGTTGTTGTTTATATCGCAATCAGATACTCGCAGACTTGAGTTCGTAACCTCAGTGGCATACCTGATGTTGATTCCGTCCTCGCCATTTTCTGAGATGTGTGTGTCTGTTATCGCATATTCGCCAATAATGGTATCACCTTTCCCGGTGTTAAAATACATACCATGTGAGGTATTGGCTTTGATGATGCAATTATTTAACTTGCCACGAAATCCAGCATTGCCACCATTATTGGTGCCAGGCTCAGCGACAAAACCATACTGGTTATTACGAAGGTTAAGATTGGCTGCAATGAGACCTTCAATTCCGCAATCAGCCAGACCGGCATAATTTCCGTAGAAGGTGCTGTCAGTAACGATAGCATCCTGTGCCGTACCAGTCCCACGTTGTGGCTCAAAGAAAATCCCAAAGTTTTTGTTGTTCCTTCCAATAAGCTGGCTGGCAAACAGTGGCTCGCTGGAAAGGAAGCTTGTACCAAGACCAAAACCCGACGCGCCAAGAGCACCAACCGTGGCAAGTCGTCCACAGTTTTCCACCAGGCATCGGGTCATTGAAACCCTGTCAGGCATGTCTACGCCCAATCCCGTTGCCCCTGTGTTGCGAATTGTCAGTCGATCAAAAATAGTATTGCGATAATACTGCAAGTATATCCCTTTAATATCTGGTATATACCCATTAACAGGGTGTAATTGTTGGTTTTCCCCATCTATCGTGAAATCAGAAAACTGAAGATTTTCGATATAGGTCTCTGCACCCTGATAAGTAATTGCTGCGAGATATCCAAAAGGAAGCAAGACCGTAGCATTTTGCCCTGCACCGATTAAAGATACGTTAGGCCTTGGTATGATCGGAACGGCAAGCTTGTAGTAACCTTCCGGAATATACAAAACACCGCCACCGCGAGCAGATAGCGCATCATATCCGGCTTGAATTGCACGATGCGCGTCTTCGCCTGTTTTTGAATTTAGCCCAAATTCTCTGGCATCAATAACACGACGATACTTATAAAGTTTCTCTGTCTTTTTTCTGGTTGCCTGAAGCATCTCAGCTATACCAACAGGAATTCCAGGAATTCTCAAAGAACCAAAATCACATACAGACTCAAAAGCCTGATTTTCAGCGTCTGTAAGAACATTAAGGAATGGTGATGCATTTTTCTTAATCTGCTTCAGGATGTCCTGCACAGGGGAGGGAATGTCAGGAATATTTACACCACCAAAAGCATCACGGACATCAACTACACCACCATCGGAGTCGAAAGTAACAGTGATATTTGTATTATCCGTTGATATGTTGATTACCCTGTCAACATACCCCTGAGATGGCATCTTACGACCGGTTACTGTCAGCGTACCAGCATTGTTGATATATTCGTCAGCAAGGGTTACATCAGAGGAATTTGTTACCCAGCATTTGGACCCACTAAGAATATTTCCCGCGTCAGTATCTGCTTGAGCTGCAGCAAGCGTAGGAAACTCGCGAATTGTACCAGTTATCGCGGCGGTGCCAGGCTGTTTGGCCTGCAGCACTGCTACGCCTGCTTTGTTCTGATACTGCCATGCTGCCGAAAGAGCATCTGGGCCCTGAGCAACCCAAAATGACTGGTCATCAGTCGTTGCCGCCAGCCCTGCAATTGTTCCATCTGGATCGCTTGGAGTTTTAAAGAACGTGAATTTGTTCTGCGCGTACTCAGAGGCATTAGATGCTGCTGTTACAGCCTCATCTCTTGCAACTCCCGCCTCTGTTGCATATTGCAGTGAGTTTTCTTCTGATGTAGCCGCGCTTTGCTTGGATAAAAGAGCTGAGCCAGCTGCATCCTGGGCTTGCTGGGCGGCAGCACTAGTATCCTGATATCCTTGCTCAGCCTCCAGCATGTATTGTTTGGCTTCTGCGGCGCTAACGGCGGCATCTGCTGCTAATTGAGCAGTTTTTTGCGTTTCGGTGATTGTCATTTTTTATTCTCATGAATATTCATAAATTATCACGATGCCTTCTTTCCCCCGGGCGCCATTTACTGCCGGAGAGGATGGTCCTTGTGAAGAACCAGATGCGCCTGAACCATATGCCTGTCCATCAATAGCCGGATCTCCAAATGATGGCACCCATCCCCCGCCTCCAAAAACGCTACTTGCCCCAGGTGATCCGAGGAATGACTGGGTTGCGTTAGCGTATGCAGGTGTGGATGGGGCTCCTGGAGAGCCTATGATATTGGCACCGGAAGGAGCGCTTGATGCGACATTACCCTGAGGTAGGAAAGGTGGATTTGCTGGTCCGGCAGACGGCCCTCTTGTTCCGCCAGGCGCAACCATCAGCGATCCAAATGAGCTTGAACCACCAACAGAGCCAACCGGAGATGCTGCGGTCCCTCCCTGCCCGCCAGCGCCAACAACGATGCTAATGCTGGTGAAATTTATTGAAAATCTACCCTTAGCATATGACCCGGCCCCACCACCTGAAACTATTGATACCTGCCCCGCCCCAGTGGCTGGGGCAGCATCGCTCCCACCACCACCGCCAACCATTTCAACAACAGCCGACTTAGTACCAGGGGTTGGCGTATAGGTGCCGGATGATAAAAATGTCTGCACGTTCAGGAGTCGTCCGGATGAATAATTAATCCATCCAATACCGCCAGCATCAGGATTTGTCGTGTTATTTTCGATAGTGCTTTGCCAGAATCCATCCCTGGCTGAATTGATAAGAATCGCGCCTTTTGGGTATCCACCTATAGCTGCCGAAAATGCAGAGTCGAATGTATAGAAACCTCCCGCTTGCTCCCATTGAAGGCGAGTATAGGCATCATTAAAAATCCCATTAAAATCCTGCCCTTTTGGCGGCTTACCGCCAGCAGATAGAGCGATACGGGTCAGCGGAGGAAATCCTGAGTCCATTGCCGCAAGGCCATCAGCCAACGTTTCAGAGGTGGAATTGACCGGGATCGTGTTTTTGTCGCCACTCGCAGAAAAAACAACCGTCAGACGTGACGGCATGGCTGAATTGTTCAATTCAGACCTCCTGAACGATGTTTACTTTTACCCCAGGCGGGGAAGGAAGCGCGCCGGAGCTTTGCACTATGGCCAGCTCAGATTCGGAAAGTTGAAACTCGAATACGTAACTCATGACATGGTTACCATCGTCACGCACGTAAGCTCGCCCGCTGGAGCCGAACATGTACATCAGCATGCGATTCATGACCGGCACGGTGCAGTCGCTGATGTTTGCCATCGCTTTGCACATGATCAGCTTGCGGTATGCGTCATTGGTCAGGACGACAGTGTTTGTGTCCTGTACACCGGTATAGAAAGGTGCCTGGTTAAAGGGTTGCGGATCGGTGAGTTCTGCCGGAGTGCTGGTCGCTTCGCCAAAGCCCAGAAACTGCTGGGATGGCGTCACGGTCAGCAAACGCCCTACATCAACAATTTTACCCCAGCACATCAGACCGTAATCGCCACATGTCTCGATGTTAAATACGAGGTCATAGAACGTGTCTATCCAGTCCTCTGGCGCTACTGAAGCGTTAAAGGTATCAATCAGTGAGCGCAGGCTTGTTGAGTTCACGTACTGCGCGTAGATCGTCCAGTCGACATTATTCACTTACCGCCTCCGTTATGATGTTTGTCGCATCCAGAGTCGGTTCCTGATCAATGCCCATGGTCAGCGCACTAGACCAGGTTGTTCCATCCAGGGATATCTGGACCGAAAGAACGTTCATGTTCTGTGCATCTAGCGCCTGGATAGGGCCGATATACCGGCTGCCATAAATTCGCGCGCCGGCACGTGCCCGGGTGCCACCATCTGCGCCGGTGAAGGAATTCAGGACGACCGCTCTGATCTGCGCGTTGATATCTGACGGAAGGCCATCATTCTCTTCGTATTCCACCTTGATATGAACGCTCACCGCATCCAGCGTTTTCCACCTGTAGGTGTACTCCGGATAAGGGGCGTCATAATTTTCGGTATCCTGCACGGTCCCGGTGGTGTCACCGTTCATAACGGTGCCCGGGGGGAGTTTTTTATTGATGGCCGCTGCAATGTCAGCCACTGCCCCGCCATAAACCCCGATATAAATCGAGCTGGCCAGCAGCGTGTAATTCGTGGAACCTTTCTCGACGGAAGTGGGCTCTTTGTTGTCGATGACATAAACATCAAGCACCCCGTCGACTTCCAGAACGGAAGCCCGCACAGCCGCTGCCGTGTTGAAGGCGTTACGTGCCACTGACTGGCGACGGCGATACTCAAATGCAGATCGCCCTTCAACATTCGAGCCCGGTACACCTGCAGTCTCGTTGGTGATACTCGACCAGCCACTTACCGCGACATAGATGTTTTTCAGCGTACCAATGGGGCAAGCTATCAGCCCGGTAGTCAGGTTCTGGAACTCGATCTTTACCGTCCCGTCTGCGCCAATCGTTCCGGCCGCCAGGGACACGTACATATAACCGTTATCGTCGGTTGCATAGGACTGCGCGGGAATGACCGTTCCCGGCACGCCGGAGCATGTGGCCGTTACAACCGTACCCGCAGCAGCAATGCGATCGAGGAAGTAAATCCTGCCGATGCCATCCTGAAATCTGCCGGAGGAAAAGTCCGGGTTCATGTTGTTGACGATAGCCAGAAGCTGATCGTTCTTGTCGGCGATGATTGCAGTATCAGTGACCGCCAGTTGCCCCTGCGGCGTCTTGAGGTTCGTGCTCATCGCCGTCCCGAATGCAAAACCAATATCTGCTATACGCCCGGCAAGAATGTCTCCCTCATCTGGAACATCAAGGCCAGTGGTGGAAAATGTCACGGCCGGTACCGCCGTAGAGATTGTCGTCATTTTTTCCTCACAGGGTGACGCTGGAATCCAGGCCGTTGGTATCCACGATCGCAATAACGCCGGTAGTGCGGCGCGTATCGCGGTTGTTAATCAGCGTCGGCTCAGCGCGCGCGATATAGCTCATCCGCAACGCTTCAACCTGAAGCGCGGCCGCCATGGCGCCGGTGCTGGCCTTAACGTTCAGAAGCTCTTTGTAATTAACGCCGGTGTCTTTTTCGTAAATGCACTCGCCGCGTATGGCCAGGCATGCCGTCGCTACGTCCTGAGCGCAGGCGTAGGGATTTTCAACCGTGGCGATATTACCCAGCTCATCAAGGACAAGATCCCAGGTATCGGGGTCGAGTTTGAGAGATATTGTTTTCATGGATTTCGCCCATAAAAAAACCCCGCCGAAGCGAGGTTTGCGTGACCTACAAAAATTTTGTAGGTAGTTAATTATATACTCAGCTTTACCACAGCTAAGAGCGCATAGGTGTCTGAATATTCAAGGTAATGCTACTGCCTAATACCGAGCCACTGATTTCAGCAATTCTGGATAGTTTCTGATACATCCGCTCTGCGTAATGACGATGAGCCAAGTATTCCATCTTGACCGCACTCACGTCGTATCCCTGCATCGCCAGTTTGCTTATGAGGCTACTGATCGCCGAAGGTGATTCATCCTCAAATCCATAAAGCAGCCTTACGGGGAACTGATAACCTCCAGCCGCTGTGGATTTCTGAATTTTTCTTTCACGCTGAAGGAGCGGGAACTGATCCCACCAGTCTGCTGGGTAGTGAATATCCAGCTTCGGAGCGGGTAGTGCTTCCTGTTTACCGAGAAACTCACCTTCCAGCGCAACACGATGAACATACTCGATAGCATCGGGAATCTGAGTCGCCTCTAAATCCTCAATACTCTCCACATTAAAGCGCTGATGAATCATCGCGTAGGCTTCCGGATACATCATGTGCCTTTTGCTTACCAGCATGTTAACGGCATCCCGAAGTGGCGTTCTTTCATCGACCGTGGTCTTTTTGCGCGGGTTCTTAACCTCGCCTTTCGTCCAGTACTCGTAAAGAACATCGTCGCACTCTTCCTGATAACGAATCACGCTATCGCGAATTTCAGGGCGGACTTTGTTGGGGCTGATGGTTTGCAGCCAGCCGTTCAATTTGCGAAGAGCAAGGCAAAGCATTGTTTGCTCACCACCTTTTGTAGGGATCATGATTTCCCTGACCCCTTTGGCAAAACGTGATTTCAGCTTATCGGCCTGCCCCTGGTATGTTAACCCCATGCCATCAATGATAGGACGCATCGGGGTGTATGCCTCATTATCAACACTGACAACATACAGATCAGAACCGTAGAAAGGCACGTTGATAGTGGAAACAGCAGTTGCTATACTCATATTCGTTAGTTCCTTGGTAGATACTGACAAATTAGAAGCCCCAATGGTTGTAGCCATTGGGGCTTCGTCGTTTTTACTGAATAACGACATCACCCTTCTCCTCAAGCTTCATAAGCAATTCCATACGATATGCGATCTCAGATTGAATGGAACGATGGCAGCGTTTAGCTGAATCTCTGATGTGATTGTCGATCTTTTCTACAAAGCGAACCTGGCGCGGCTTGATAGTGGAAATCTTTTCAGACATCATGAACTCCTCTTTTTTCTCTACATAAAAACTCATATGAACTTGTAGAGATATTAATATGAATTTTTCATATGTCAACATGTCTTTGAGGGTGAAATTGTGAACTTCGATTCCCTGTTCAATGAGCGAGTCTCAACGCTAAGAAAATCTTTGGGCCTGACCCAGACAGAGCTTGCAAAACAAATTGGAGTTGTTCAGCGCCAAATTGCGGCATACGAAGGTGGTGAGTCCAAACCAAGAGATGCTGTTCTGCTGCGCTTGGCTTCAGCGCTTGGGACTACTCCGGGCTGGCTGGCGTCTGGTGATGGGCAGGAGCCCAACCTCAGAAACTTCATTCCCTACACATCCGTTCGTCAGGTACCACTTCTGACTATGGGACCATTTGCTGACAGGCTTGAAGAAGCTTTAAAATCCGCCACAACATTCCACCCTTGCGGCATTAAGGTTAGCGACGAATCTTTCGCCCTCAAAATTGTTGGTGAATCAATGAGTGGCTCGGGAGGATTTAGCTTTCCTGCTGGCTGTGTCGTTATCTTCGACCCGAAGGTTGAACCCCGGCAAGGTAGCTTTGTTCTGTATGGCTATGAAGACGAAATGACATTTAAGCAGTATTTTAGCGATCTCTTTCAAATTACCCTCAAGGCATTGAATGAAAATTATGGTGACCTTGTTTTAGCCAAGGGTGATGGATTCATTATGGCTACTGCGGTTTATGCAGAGATAAATTTACTGCAAGTTTAATAATTCCCCAATAATTCAAAAGAGTAGGTAAAACTCATTTTCCGAAATAGAACAAAAAACCCACCTGATGGTGGGCTACCGTTTCATCTTGTTCTCTTCGCAGTCCCTGTAGTATCTCTGAGTAATGTTCAGATTAGGGTTATCCCTGAAAGCCCTTCGGTATTCATCATTGGTGAATACGATATCAACAATGCCCAAAGAGAACTTGCGTAACAAATCCCTATCCATTTTCCCTTCCCTGGCAAACATATCCGATGTGTTGATAGCATTTTTAATTGCCTCATCCTTGTTTGGCCAAAATGACGTTGCAATTACAGACATTGTGTTGGCTATTTGCCCTTGCCTCATGCAATCTAACTCTGACGCACTGGCTCCGGAAGATATAAAAAAAAATATAATCAACCATTTATAAGACATACTCAACAAACCTCGATGTGGCCTCTTTTACCTGCTGAGTATACCCCACGCCAGCTACTGCCGTCGTTACCTCTCCAGCAGTTTCAACAAGAGCGCTTCCAAGCATTTTTTTAGCGCTGGCTATAGCTTTTGTTATATCGCTTATACCGGCATCGGTCGTTCCCGCTTTCTGCTGGACTACTTGCTGGTTACCCTTTCCATTGCTACTCATTGTGAGCGTTGCAACATCAGTAAATACCTGTTGAAAAATAAGGTTCGCCGTCAGCAATGTTTGCCCTTCCGTCGCTGTGATCCGGTAGTCATAGCGGACCAAATCCATATCTCTGAAATAGGTATCTGGAGTTTCAAGGTCATACAGTCCTGGCTCATCCACCATCCGATCAAGCTCGGTTAAGGTTTCTGTTCGGCTCGTGAGCGTTAAGTCTGGCAAGTTAGGGATGCGTCCTGAGAAGGCCGTCCACCCCTGAAATCCCACAACGACATCAACTATCCTTGGTAGCTTCACTTTATTAAACGACATGTAGTCAGCGCGTTCTGTGGGGGCGGTGGTCACCCTTGACTCTTTGCGAGGCTCAATCCTGATTACTGAGCATCCTGGCAATATTTTTTCACCTATAGTGCCACCAGAAAGGGCGTTGTAAATCCCGTAAGATGGCACGATAGCGCTGCCGATCAGGTTAGAAAGTCCGCCCCCCTTAAGAGCACCAATAATTATTGTCTCGTTAACGTTGAAGGCCATAATTACTCCGACTGCTTAATCGCCATGATAGAAGTCACCCACGGTCCGCCTTGCACTTTACTTGCGATATTGTGCTCAATGGCCGTTACCTTGAGCACACCAGATGCTGATTTATTATCAGTTACCAGTCTTATAAGCCCCTGCCGCTTAAGGGAAGGGAGAAAAATGTGGTTTATAAGAACTCCGCGTGAAGTGACTGTAGGGTAGCCTAACATGCCTGTGATAGGAGAAACTTCTGTAATAATATCGGTCTGTATTTCTCCGTTAGGCGATATCTGGATTTCCTTGTTGTGGATGGTAAGGCCGATCCTTGCAGCATCTGCTATCTCGCAAATCTGATTAATGGCACTCCCAAAAGCATACATATCAGTCAGCATCACTGGCTTGACGCCATTATTAACAAAATTGTAACCAATGAATTTAGTTATACTTTCTATCATTTCTACCGCGTCAACAGGACCTTTATAACTGTTCGGGGCGGCTGTTAACACTCGATAATAATATGCAGCATTCGCTCTTAACCGCAGTGGAACATCCGGCATGTTGTTAAAATCAATAAAAGCCTCATATGCATTGCCCTGAAAAATTAAATCCTTGTGATTTTGGTCGCCTGCTAAGATAGACACCCAATCCTGCCTGAATTTAGTAGACCATCCGTTTGTGCCTGCAATCCTTTGCGCCAGATCTATATTGATATTGTAAATTGCCAGATCGAGAGAACTCCCTGATCTCCCCCCGGCGTTCTGCATCGTCATCTCAACCCGATAGCCAGAAAGTCTTATTGGGTCTTTCTGGTCGTCAAGCTTGAACTCAACATCAATGAGTTTTTCAGTGTAGAAATCCGCAACGGACATTTAACCTCCCAGCGGAGATGTGTTACTCCCGCCACTTTCAACGCCACCATGGGTGTGCTTATCAACTATGGAACCGTCGACCAACTGCAACCGGCCATCTGAGAGAACCTTCAGTCCATTGATATCAACGTTACCGGGAGACTTTATCTCTATACCGCTGCCACCATTAATGAACCGGATGTACTGCGAAGGCGTGCCATTTAAAAGGCCGCCCAGGTAAATAGCATCAGCTGATGAGTTCCTCCTCCGTGATCCGGGAGGGGATGACTTTTTAGACATTTTCACGGAACTGATATCGCGGTCAGCAAATAGCGCTATACCTAAATCACCAACGGTAGGGTCAATAACAATGGCGCTCGATCCTCCCTGCAGTCGGGAGAATGGTGCATTGTAAATAGTGGTTGGCTGGACAACGTTACCAGCGCCATCCAGCATAGTAACGAGCGGGATGATGTCAACGAAACCAGCAGAGCCACCATCACTCGCAGTTACGCTGACAACCCTTACGATAGTGCAAAAGCTCTTGGCCCCCATAAATTGCCGCAGAGAGGCGTAAAATACATTCTCCGGCGTGGACATATCCACATCGGAAAATTCACCATACCAACCATTATTACTCATGAATATGCCCCGTTCATCGTGCTAATAAGCGGATTAGCCATGAATGAAGTTTTAAGACCGCTAACGACATCATCAGAGTTTCTGGCGGCACTGACATTCACCTCTCCGATATGCACTTCATTGGTGGTTGACTGCTGGTTGCTGACGTTGCTTGAAGAATATGCCAGACCAGCACCGGCGTTTATTCCGCTCATGATCTCTTCGTCGGCAACATGGCCAGCTCCATTTTCATGGTTAATAATCCCGCGCATCAGGCTGAATATGGTTCCCATGTCGTTAGAGTCGAGCTTTTCATCAGCGCTTTTACCCGTCGCTTTAGTCAACTGAGAGATGTAAGCGCCCTCGTTATTGCCATCAGATGACGGGGCGTACTTTTTGACAATATCAGCGATCGTGTTAATCCCACGCTTGAAGTAAAGTTGCAGTTGTCGATATAGGGCTGCGATTCCCTCAGCCATTGAGCTGAAGACAGCGAATCTTCCCTTGTCTCCACCCTCTTTTGTCGCCCCAGCCTGACCGGCATAGTTCAGGTTCCCAGGGTTGTTATTTCTTATTCCTCGGGGCTTACTGAGTGAGTTGATAACCTGATCTGCGGTGTTTGTGTAATCTTGAGCAAGCTCAGGTGGCAGCGGCTTTCCTGGGTTTTCGGCCTGCCACTCAGCACGGTTTCTTTCAAGATTTCTCTGCGCCAGACGGGATTTTTCAGAGTTCTCCTCTGTCTGGTTGGGGGTGTTATTAGCCGGAACCAGCATCATTAGCCATGGGTTTTTCACAACAACACTGGCAAGATTTGCAACCAGTCCAGCTATGGCGCCGCCAACCCTGCCAATTGCGCCGATCATGCCAAGAGCCCATTTCCCTACGACAAAGACAAGGAGGCCATTCAGGGCATTCTCCCAGCCTCCGACTGCGTTAACTGCATCGTTGATAACCTTTACAGCATTCTCAATAAATGGCGCTATCTTGTCGCTATTCTGGCTCAGCCAGTCTGCAAATTTACCGAGCAGCTCGTTCAACTTGGTCAGGGCAGGGATAAGTGCTGTAAAAATCTTTTGGCCGGTAGTATCAAAACGAGCCCTCAGGTCAGCAAGTTGTTGCTCGTATCTTTGAGCCCCCTTCGTGGCCGTTTCTGTAGCATTTGACAGCTTCTCATAGTGATCAAGTTGTTCAGATACGGCCTTACTACCCTGCGCAAGAAAGTTGACCATTTCTGGCGACATGCCAAGGTCTTTTCCGTACATCTGCCGAGTGGCTGCATCCATTTTCTGGAATTTGTCCGCTAACTCGGTGTAGATTTCCCCTACCGACTTCCAGGCACCTTTATCGTTCTGCAGGCTTACGCCAAGCCTTCCCGTGAGGTTTATTAAACTATCGCTTATCGGCCCTTTGTTTCGCATTACAGCCAGGTCGTTCTGAAGCGATGCCATTGCACCACGAACCTGTTGTGACGTTGCCCCAAAGCGAGAAAATGACTTCTCCCATGCGTCCAGCTCTTTCGCTGACATTCCCAAAGTCTGAGAGGCGTATCCCAACTGACTAAGGTTGCTGGCCGTCTGGCTGACAAAATTTTTGAACCCCTGAAATGTCAGGGCGAGTCCAGTTAATGCGATAAGTTCGGTTCGGATTCTTGAGAAAAAAGCGGCAGCCTGCTTACCATTTTCATCCATTTTTTTAGCTGTTTGCTCACTTTCTTTCCGCATTTTGTTCATGTCTTCACTGACATTTTTGCGGCCCTGGGAGAACTTAGATGAGTCCAAACCCAGTGTAACAACCAGCGCATCAATAACGGTTGCCATTTTTCTTCTCCTGCCAGCGGTGAACTGATCGCCTATTGACCCTGTCAACTAGCATTATTTCAAGGAAATTCCATGCATCTTCTAGGCTGTAAACTGATTGCAACTCACTAAGGGAAGCGAGGCGCAGTGGATGCATCAAAATAGAACTAATCAGCGGTGGGATGTTGACGCACTCCACTAACCCCGGAATTTCGTCCTGATACTCTAATGGCGTGATCAGGCGGCGTCTTTTTGAAAAAAACCGACGTGTAGGTTGAGAACTTCTTTACGTAATGCGAATCGAGTTGCAACCTCCTCGATGTCTTCCTTTACAAGCGCTCGTCGAATGTCAGTTCCGGGAGAGATTTCAACGCAGGACATCATTTCATCAAGAAGTGGCTTAGCTTCATTTGGTGGGATTTTCATCAGCAACCCAAGCCCTTCAATTGCAATACCTACCGCCCCTCTGGAGGCGATATCATCAGGAATGTCGACGCCAGCACCACCCAAAGCCAGCAGAACTCTCATGGACCACCATTCAACCTCATCCGCCGGCTTTTCTCGGATGATAAATACCTTTCCTGCATCACGGCCGGCAGTTTCTGGCATTGTGACTGTGATTTCTTTTCTTCCCATTTTTCACTCTCTAAGTAAGGTCTTCTTGAGTTAAGTAATAGAGTCGGTAGCGGCTACCAAGCTCGCCGTAAGAAGGGTCGGTTTCACCCTGTGTATCGACGATAACGAGATCACCAGAGAATCCGAGGTATGAATATCTGACAAGCTTCACACAGTTCATGCAAAGAACACCCAGGACTACCGGTGCGTTGTTTACATACAAATCCAGATAAACCCCTGTCGATCTCTGGACAATTCTTATCTGGCAAATCTGCCCATTCAGATCGACTGTGAATTTTTGAGAGGTCTGCGCCTGAAGTGTTATTTCCTGCATAAGTCCTCATCTATTTGCTATTTTTTCAGCGCGTTTTCGTCTCCGCTCTTCGCGCTGCTCCTCACGTCGCATATCGTCGAACACCTTCATTATCGCTTTCATCATCATGAAATTGACGAAGTGGTGATTAACACAGCCGTGAATGCGTAACTGCTCGGTGAACTCTTCGGCAGATCGCAGCGCCTCCATCATGTTCTTCTCGCCTTTCATGAACTCCGAGAAGTCGCGCCCCGCCCTAGAGGCGCACTCAACGATTCGGTTATTCATGGTCAAGCCGCCGCATACAGCAGTTTCATCTGCCCTTTTACGGGAAACGCAGCCATGCAGCGGGCTTCGAAGTCCTTCTGGTCAATGCTGCAACTGGCAATGTTGGTAACGGCGATCAGTTGCTGCTCGACTTTCCCCAGTGCATCAGGCTTAAGGTGTTGGTGGATCTTCTCCTTGCTGTCTCCGGCGGCTTGTTTTGCTGCCTGATAGACATAATCAGGGAGTGCCACACCGTACACCCAGCGAGCGGTGATCTGACCGAACAGAGCCGGGCAACCGCCGACATGACCGAAGTAAGGAAGACCGGACATTTTCGACAGCGCTTGGTAGAACGGGTCTTTAAAGCGTTTTTCCCAAGATGTTGGTTGCTGGCAAACCATCAGGCCAACAATCTGATCTTCGGTGAGTTGAAAATTTTTACTCAGCAGCAGATTTTTAATGTGTCGGTCACAGGCGCGGGCGAATTTAGGAGATAACCATCTGGCAAATTCCACCGCAAGCTCTGGGTGCATCCATGTTCCGCCATAACGGCCTTTCTCAATCCTAATTAAAAGGGTAGAAATCTGCCCTTTAGAATTGAATGGTTCAATATCAAGCTCTTGCGCCAATTCGATAACGTAGTCTTTTGTCGACTCCAGAATTGTCCAGTTCTTCACTCTCTTCCCGTGATGCTTGGCGGCGATTGTGGCATTAAACCAGCAATCAGAAGCAAAAGGGAATGAACGGTCATCGTAATTCATGGGGATGATATTAGACATATCGGTAATAACCTTTTAGTGATGAACCTTGTCTCACAGGAATCCGGCCCACAGAAAGGCACCGACAGCCAGCCGGTATCCTCAAGGGTCATCCTGAAAGGTTCTGTGTGAAATGCGCGTGAGATGCGCGGTGAAATTTGGGTGTAAAAAAGCCCGGATTAACCGGGCTGATTGCTTATGCTGAGTAATTTGCTGGGGTAATGGATTCCCACTCAATCATGCCAGGGATCGGCTGCATGATGCGTCCTGCAGAAGGAACCCAGCGCCAGCGCATCAATACGCCATTATTGAGTGTGTACTTCATTCCAAGAGAAGGAAGGATGATAGTGCCGAAACAGCGCAGCTTTGTCTTTCCGGTTTTTTCGGTGTTGGCCCACGTGTTGATGTAGTTGATGCTGTCGGATGACGCTGCCAGGTGGAATGTCCACTGAATGTCACCAAAAACATAACCAGCCAACAATTTACCGTCTGCGGTACGCACCTTTTCAGCCATATCAGAATCAGACATGTCAAAAATGTTCTGCGCTTCAAACTCTTCCAGCGTGAACCCTGACGGATACAAATTAGGAACTGTGAGAGTAATAACCGCATCAGCCGAAGTGATGTTCTGATTGGACATTTACTGCACCTCCACGCTGTTAACGGTAATGCCCTGGATAATGCCGCCATCGGTGTACCAGAAGTAAACCGTGGGCTTAGTACGCTGAGAGCGCATCGCGGCGGTGAACGGGCCGATGTAGATGTAGTAACCATCCGACATGAGGGCATCCGACACATCTACGCCTGTGATAGCGCGAATCTGGTCAAGCTGAGACTGGTCAAGATTGGTTCCGGCTGTCAGCCCTCCCCATACCCTGAACTGCTCAATCGGCGGCTTCATGCACGATTCAATGCGAGCCTTACCAGCGGTAGCGTAAGGGAGATTGCTCGCCTGCTGGAACAGCGCGACGAGGGCTGCCTGCAGTTGAGCGTTAATCCACACCTGACCGGCCCACGCATCCAGCCATGCGAAGTCGCCTGTAATAGTGCCGGGGGTCCACTGGTTAGTTTCTACGGCGTTAGCGGCGTACTTGCCGTAGAAGTTGTACCCGTTGGCTTTAGCGGCTTCATAGTCTGCGTCATTGCTGACCATCGGCAGCAGCCCGGACACCTGACGACCATTCAGCGAACAGCGCCCATTGGCCTGCGTGAAGTTCAGCGCAGCCACAAACCCCATAGCGTTTGCTGCGTGGTTCGGATAACCATACACCGGGCAGGTATCGTTATAGGCGTAGGTGTTGATGATGTCATACACCAGTGCATTCGAGCTGCCCGCCACGATTGCCGTTCCTGATGCGTCCCATGGGACATAGGCAAAGCGGTGGTTCTGGCTGTTTGTCCAGAGCGCAAACGCATTAGCCTGGTCTTTGGTGACAGCGAACGTCGTGGAGAATGTTACCCAGTCCTGCTCTTTGGACAGAATGGCAGTAAAGATATCGTCAACCACTGCCGGCGCCGCACCCTGAGAGATCACCGCACCGGTCGCTTCGGTCAGTTTCAGACCCGTAGCAAGCGTACCTTCATCGGCAAAGGTAATGGTGCTATCCACACCAGTGGTGGCAGAGGTGATGATAAATTTCTTCAGCACGCTATCCCAGGTCACTACAACCGAGGAGCCAATGCCGGTTTCAATCAGCTCTGCAGCGTTATCAAAACTGGTGGCGCCGCTGAGGTTGATAGGCGCAGAAGTCTCCTCCGTGCCGTCAACGGTCAGAGTCAGCGTACCCGAAAGCAACTTGAGCTGTGCCAGCGTGGTCGTGGCGTGCGATCCGGAACGAAGGAATGCCGCCACTGCTGCGGTATTGAATCGGCTAAAATACAGTTTGCCAGGCATCTGTGTTTTACCGGTGAAAGCGGCGAAATACAGCACCGCGGCGGTGTACTCAATCGACGCGCTGCCGAAGTACGCCTTTACCTCATCCGCACTGGAAAATGAGGGTACTGCACCAACCGGCGCGTATGCGCTGTCGGTCAGGAACAAGCCATTGAGATCAATAGCCGTCCCTGTCGCCTTCAGTACGCCGGGAAGCATCTGGGCGATTTTTGATAGCGAAATTGCCATTTATTATTTCTCCGGAGGAAATCTCACGTCGACCGGCTGCGATATCACATCTGCGCCTGTCATAAACTGCTGAGGAACGCTGACGACAATCAGCGGGTTTGCGTGGAATTCAAGCGTCCAGCGGGATTCCCACTGTTTCTCGCCGTTGATCATCGAGGTTTGCCGCGGTGGGCCGGAATAAAGCGGCACCAGGACATTCGCATTTTCCCTGAACCAGGTGCATGCGAATTCAGAGCGTGCGATGCGCGAAAAGATGGTGGCATTGTTTTGCGCCTGATCTCCGTAGAAATCTAGCTGGCATTGCCATTCATCAACGCGGCGAAGTTCTGCCCGCCCGTAATCACTGACGCCGTCATACTCGTAATCAACAGCACTGGTTGAGAGGTCAGTCAAAAAAAGCGGCGTCATGGTAATGAAACCGCCTTTCGGCATTGGGGTTTGGTTTTGCTGTGTCTGCGTGACTTCTGCGTCCGGGAAAAGAGCTGAAAGGAAATCGCCGGTCGCCTTAAACAGATCGCTTTCAGTGACCTGCAGGCCTACGTCAATTGTTGACATGCGATAACCCTCGTCCAGTCCGGCCAGACTTCAGGAACAGCCACAACCAGCCATGTTTCATTGCCGATAACGAACTTATCCCCACCCTGCTGCCGATCCCTGTTAATCCCGCACCAATTGCCATCCGTCCAGATGCTGACCAGTACACACTGGATATTCATGTTATCCATGTGTCTGATATCTTCCTGACTTAACGCCTGCTTCTGCACCATCATCGTCACTGGCGGATCGAAACCCGGCGAGGTCGAATAATCTGGGTTTTTGACGGGCCCGGATGAGCGATAAATTTGCGCTTCGACGCGAGGATTGACCGCGCTAATGGCGCTGCGCACTATGGAATGCAGATTCATGGGTCACCCCATATCAAGAGCCTCTTGAGGCTGCATTCCTTTTCTAATTCTTGATCTGACTTTGTCATAGTTAATACCCCTTAAAGCGCAGGCATGCTTGAGACAATATTCCACCCCATCAACAAATACCCTGATAGTCCTCCTTGTATTCGCCATCTGCTCGCTTTGGGTCGCCCAGCGACAGTTTGCTGCAGAATAACCAAGGTCGTTGTCGATGCGCTCAAGAGATGTTCCTGCTGGTCTAGGCCCCATATCTTGATAAAACCTATCGAAGCTATTCCATTCCTGACAAAAATCTATTCCACGCTCAACATAATGCTTGATGGAAACTTCGTCCTTACCACCACACCTGGCCTTCATTTCCTGCCATGATCGGTATTCAAGAGAATTTGCCATGCCATGTGTTTTGTGCGGATTGGAATGCTGCATACATCCGCAGCTTTTTTGATCGCCCATAACATGGGATGCGGAAAGGGATAGTAATTTTCCACAGACACAGACAAATAACCACTTGTAAGAATTGAAGTATTTCTCCTCAGTCTTTTTGATAGCAGTTAAGTATCCATAGGTCTCTCCGGCTTTAATCACGGACTTTTCCTTTCGGTAACATCCGCAACTTTTAGTCGAACCAGAAGTGACATGCTGGGGGAGTGCTTGATGCGTATTTCCACAGTCGCATAACCATTCCCACACAAACCCCTTATGAAATTTCTGTCCGGTATTTCTTAAACCGGTGAGCATTCCATACTTTTTGCCTGTGTAATCTATCGCCTTTCGCCCCATGCTATACCCCATCGTTAACTTCATAATCAACAGAGTTTAGCATGCCACCACTCCACACCAAAGGGTCATTAAACCCTTTTTTGTCGACCGTGCTTTTTGCGTTCGGCGGCTCAGAAAAGGCGATGATGGACGACTGAATCTGCCCCTTGATCCGCTCCCCCATCAGCGCCAGGCTCTTGCGGGCGTCAAAATCGTTTGCCTTCATGAGCTTCCCGAGCTCTCCGCCCCACTCCGGCCCATGTTCAGAAATGGTCTTCCTGAAGTACGGTCTGGATGGGATCGTAACGATATGCTCGGGTATCATTACTGACTGCGCGAAATTGGCCTTTGATGGCTTAGCGAAGCGAGAAACGCCGTCACGGCGAACGTAAAAGTTCAAATCCCGGGTATGCGCCGGGATTTTTACAGTGCCGCCAAATTCGTTGGTGGCTGCCACAAGTGCTACCGGCGTCCCGTCGGGGTACTTAGCCCCCTCAAGGAAGCCAACCTTTAAATCATCGCCAGAGGACAACCCCTTTGCGATCGACTGCAGGTGCTCCATCAGCTTATCGCCGCCTGACATTCCATTCATAGCTACCTCCGGATGAATGAACGACGGTTATAATGGCCCGGGTACATTGAAGGGGATGAGCCTGGGACATAAAAACCAGTCCTGTAAGGCTTTGTGGCCTCCCAGTAAGCTGACCCGTAAGTAGTCTGCTTATACCACCAGGAGCTTTCGCTTGAGGGGCCTGCGTCAGCTGATACTGACACTGACCCCTCAGATGCGCTTGCCACACGGCCAACCAGACCAGAAGCCTTTTCGCCGTTTACGCCTGAATTCAGCGCCGCAATGTGCGCAACCAGCATGTTCAGGAAAAGAGCCCGGATAGAGATATCTTTTACCGGGCTGCTGTCCGTGTTATTCAGGTAAATCGTTGCCTCCGTGAAGTACGCATTAAGCAGCGTTTCACTTACGGCATCGAACTCCGGATAACGCTCACGAAATGCGGCAACATCAAAGACAACGATCGCCATTATTTTTTGTCCGCCTTCTCAATGCCCGGGGCCGGGTTGTTCTGATCCAGACCTTCCAGACCGGTTTTCTCCGAAGCGTTTTCATTCGCTTTCGCCTGGGCGCTGCTGGTTTTCGCCTGGGCAAACACCAGCTCTTTGCGAACGTAGGGCTGATCAGCATGTACTGCCAGCCACGCCTCAAAGGCTTCCTTGTCCACGTTTTCGGTCAGGCCATAGCCACCGAAAACGAGAGAGGAGTTGGAGCCGTTAAGTTCCACCTTGTACGCGCCCTGCTCCAGGATCAGGCCGTTCGGCAGTTTGCATCCTACAGTTACTGTTTCGGCCATGTTACACCCCGATCATGCTGGCAATGCCCAGCGGTTGACGAATGATTGCACCCCAGGTGCCACCGGATTTTTTCTGGCGCCAGGAAGACTCTTCCACCACGACAGCATGGGCGCGCATCTTCTCGGTAAATGCAGCGTAAGCGGTGTCCTGCTCACCCAGGCGTTCAACAATCAGTTGCACAAGCTCACCGGCGTCGGTGCTGTATTCAACAGCGGTTTCGATACGCAGGTTCGGGAAGTTTTTCTTCAGCTGATCGGTGACGTTCACGTTATACATGTTCGTCTTGGTCAGGTTGACTTCCATTTCCGGCGACATACCGAGCACCATACGATCCGTACGCTCTACGAGGCCTTTGGTCTGAGAGACCAGCTGCTTATAGAGGCGGCCGGAGATATCGTCATATACGGCTTGACCGTCTTTCGATGCCCAGGTAATGCCACCACCGGAACCAGTTGCCGCCGGAGTAACCGAAGCGCTCAGAGACGGATCGTTGAGCAGACCGTAGTTTTCCAGCCCGGCGATGCCGTAGAAGTAGGACTTGTTCTGGAACTTGTTCAGCACAAGTGCAGAGGCCACGTTGAGCTCGGCGGCATAGCCGATACGCCCGGCGCCATACATGTCCAGCTCGCGCTCACCCCAGCGGGTGTGAGTCTGATAATGGAAAGACTGGCGCGGTACCCAGTTGACGTTGGCAGACGTCATGCCGTTGTTGTTGAAGTCGCCGTAAGCGCTGGTTTCACCAGTCGACTCGACGATCGGGAACTGCGAGGTCAGCGTCGTCCAGTCGCCTTTTTTCACTTCACCGATAATCTCTGCGGCCTTCATCGGCGTTACGAGTACGCGGATAAGTTCCGGATCGACGTAGTTCGTGAAGTAGGCCGGGATACCGGCGTTATTCGCAGTAACCATTTGCGGCTGGGCATCCATCGCCAGCGCGAAATTCTCCGCAAACTCCGGCTTCAGGTAGTCCTTCGCGCCGGGCAGCACAATGCCATATTTCCCGCTGGCTGCGGCGTAGTGTCGCTGAAATTCGTTCATTACTTGCTCCAGGTGCTGATTTTGACCAGCTCGCCAGCGTCACAATCGCTTGCGGCATAGAATTCGGTCTCGATAAAACCGGCCACGGTTGCGCCGGCTGCGGCGACTTGCACCTCACCGGTGGTCAGGGATGCAAAAACCTTCTGCCCGCGGGTGGCAGCGGTTGACGTTTTGGCCCAGAAGTCGCCGGCAACCATCAGGGTGATTTCGCGGCCGGGCTGGATAAGCATGGATGCCTGACCCAGCCAAACGGTGATAGAGGCCTGACCATCACGATGGACGAAGCCAGACGGAACACCGCTACCGGCATTGGAAGCCACACCGTCAACATCCCAGGCGAAGCGGCCGACAGTCAGGCCGTCCTCGCCAGCAACCAGAGCGCCCTCGCCAGCCTGATAGGTCGCGTGAGGGTTGGTACCAGCAAAGGCCCCTTCGACGCCGGGGGCCGGATACTGGTTAATTCGTGTCTGAAAACCTGCCATGTTAACCTCGTTTCAGTTTGCCAGCGGTCGGAAATGCGTTTTCGAACTCACTGACGGAAGCGGAATCCTGCGCAATGACAGGGCGTGAATTTTCTTTCTGGCTGATCGCCATTTTGACCATCGCCGGATAAGCGGAAGGGTGAACGCCGGCGATATCCACACCGCTCTGTTCAAGCGCGGTGCGATAGACATCTTCGGCTGAGTCCATGGCAACGACGTCGCCGATCAGCGGGCGGACGACCTGCTCTGCTTCACGGATTTTCCGGAAGTTTTCCGCAGCCTTTTTAGTTGCGCTGTCGGCTGCCAGATGAATCGCAGAGTCCATCGCCGTTTTGGAGACTTTGTCGTCTTCTTCATCGTCTTCATCTTCGGCGGTTTTCTTCTTGTCCTTGTCTTCTTCGTCGTCCTCATCGTCCGCCGTTTTTTTCTTATCCTTCTCGTCGTCATCTTCGTCGTCGGCGGGTTTGTTTTCTTTTTCGTCTTCCTTTTCGGCCTCATCAAGAGCCAGAAGAGCTTTGCGGACTTCTGCCTCCAGATCTGCATCCTGCGCCAGAAGTGGCTTAAGGGTGGCGCGGATCGCCGCTACCTTATGTTTACGCATGTGATTAAGCTCCGGGGGTAATGAATCTGCGACCAATACGTCGCTTCCTGCGCGGCCTCTTTCAACCAGCGCTACGTGGTTCCCGATGATGTCCCGCATGATGCCGTCATACGGCTCTCCATTCGGTGTAACTCCGGGGGTCATGTCAGCGACGTATTGGTACGACGAAGACAATTCTTCCTGCTCTTCCGTCTCAATACCGGCTATTGCGGAGTCATCCCAAACTGATAAACCGTTTGTCAGATACGTTCCGTCAAAGTCTGCATTTGAATGCGTTACTCCAACGCGATATTCACGCGGTGGATCGCCGGGGAAGTCAGGTGTATGGATTGATAAAAGGGGGATGTTGTTGAATGTTGCAGCGGCTTTTTTCAGTTCATCAGGGTGTCGCCATAACTGGTAGATCTTATCTGGCTCCAACCCGAGCTTTTCAGCTCCTGGAATCTCTCTCCCGAAATAGGGGCAGACATTCGCCTTGCTGATATTGCTTAACTTAACCTGAAGCCTGCCGTTTCCATCAAACGAGCGCACTGATGCGCGGTCAAATGCCAGGCTTTCCGTAATCCCGTCCATTGCGGGTCTCTTTTCCTCGCTTATGTATCTGACCTTTATTGTCACCGGCTGCCCCGGTGATTTTGGGGGATGCACTCCAATCACTTCCATTTTTGCATTGCGTGGAAGTAATGTTTCATCTTCATGCTTGTTGCTGGAAAGACCAGTAACATCTAGCCCCTTGTCACCTTTATTTGTTTCTATTTGGAGCATTACACCGCCGATGCTGAACATACCGGCGATCTTTTTTTCTTTAGATGTGGAAAGAAAAGCAGGGTCTGAAACAACCATTCCTTTTTTAATATCTCCGCCTGGGAACAGTTTTTTTGCGTCCTCCCTGCTCATTCCTCGGTAAAGCGTTCCACCTTCTAAACTTCCCTTGCCAATGGCGGAGTCAATGCGTGCCACATCAGGGTCTTCATCTTTACCTTTACGAAGATCTGAGTTTATTTTTAAGAAATTGTCACCTGAGTAACTGGAAATGGCTGACTTTTCATTGGCTGATAGTTTTTCCCCGGCTGATTTCTTTTCATTTTTATTACTATTAATCTTCCCTTCAGCGCCAGCAACAACATCTCCATTTTCATCAATTTTGACGTGGGAACCATTTATGGTTATCCACTTATCCTCATCCTCGGCTAGCGAGTAGGATTCGAGTTCGTCCATAGACTTCCCCGCTTATGGCAATAAAAAAGGCCGCCTTAGCGACCTTGATTGATTTTGATTATTTACGATAGGCCTGGTATTACTGGTGACCAGGTGCAACGGCAATTGATTTCCTCTCCAGGCATCACCCATTTACCATCCAGATACATTCCCTTGCTTAGCTCAAACACCTTTCCATCAGCTTTAACGTGGGATGGTCGCGGCTCTTTGCCAGCATGTGAGTGCCTCCAGACGCCTTGAGTGATGCCAAGTGACTGCTGCCTTGCTGCCTGCATTACTGAGGTTGCTTTGTTGTTCTGATCGCGTGCGATCAATGCCGCACGGCGCCGGGTAATCCCGTATCGCTTCTCGAGTTCATCGGTGAGATAGGATAAGTCGCGACCGCGCGCTACCGACCGCATAACCAGCCCTTCCACCTCAGTGAAATACTTCTCGGGGATGGATCGGATAAGGCCGACATTCTCGGCGATGGTCGCCTGAAGAGCGTTATTCATCTGCGAGGTCATCTTGAACTCGACAGTAAACCCCGCATCTTTGAAGGCTGTGGCCAGTGAAGCATCCGCGTTTTTCATGGCGTCTTTAGCGAACCTGTCGGCCAGCTTTTGCGCCATGTCATCAAACCTCCGCTTCCAGCGCTTCACCAGCTTATTCATCGCCTTGCGCATAACATCAGCTGGAGACTCATCCATGGCGACAGCCGCGCCGCTGGCCCGATAGTTTGCCGACAGCCAGTAGACAACAGATGCCTGCATTTCCTGCACCTGCTTATCAAGCTGTCGGCGGTACCATGCTTCGACGCCAGCGTTAGGCCTGATAGGCCGGATAGTTTTTGGCTTTTTCTTTCCGGTCATCAGGAATTCCTATATTGGCTTAAACTCCTCTCCATCCAGACGAATAACCTTGATGGGTAGCGGAGTATCTTTCAGCTTTTGCAAGTCGCCATTTTCGGGGTTGTATTTAATGGAAAGATGAGCGCAATATTCTGGGTATGAATGTTCTGCACCAGAGGCCTTCAGCTCCGCAAAACGCTTTTGCAGGTCAGGGCTTTCAAGATGCATAACCAAGGCTCGCCAAGGCTCCTTGCCCATAATTTCGATATCGCCACTAATTTGTGCCTCATAAACCCTAACAGGGTCAGCATCTACCGTGATTGGCTTGTTGCGTGAGTACATGAGCGTTACATGCATGTCACTCGGGGCGATTAAATTATTTATGCCAAGAGATTCAAGGTGCGAATATATGGCAGACGCCGTTTCTGCATCGGGCTTAACACTTGCATACCCATTCATCTGATTCGAGTCATTAGCTGTCACGGTGGGCTCTTCCTCTTCGTCGTAGTCGTCTTCGATTTCGAGGTCATCATTCAGGTCCAGAGAGTGATAGGGCGAGTCCGGGTCACCGGCAATTTTTTCACGGACTTCGTTGCCAGAGAGCACGCTGGCGGCCACATAGACAGCGTCCGTGTCAGCGTCTACTTTGCGAATTTCCGCCCGCTCTTTAGCGCTCATTTCGTACAGCGGCTCAAAGTCGAAGGTTATGCCATCGTCAATGTCGCCGAACTCAGAGAGCTGAATGATGTCCATCACGCGCTTCAGGTTGTCTTTAAAAACAGACTGCTGCAGGGCGTGAATGTAGTCGTAGAAAACGCGGATTTCGCCGTCAGACGTTGCGTTAAGGCCATTTGGAGTAATTCCCAGCAGCTTGACGAGCGGGATGCTCGAAACCGCAGACATTTGCTCCTGCGACTGTGCCTGCAGGGCATCCAGACCGTTAAGCGGGGCGTTAACGAACTCAACCGTTTCTGGCTGGGTAGGGTTGTTGTCTTTAGCGAATGCGCCACGGTTATCGCGGCATCGGTTGAAGACATCAAGCCTTGCCAGAAGACTATCTGCCCCACCGCCCTGCAGAATCGTGCTCATATTTGTTCCGATTACCGGAACTGAGAACGAGTGAATCATGTCGCTGACGCTGTCGCGGGTGCGAAGCCAGTTATTGACGTAAGGCTCGGCGATCTGCGAGAGAGACAGGCCGCGGAAGTTATACGATGCTTTCAGCAGATCCGGCACCTGCCGCGAGACGAAATCAATCATCCGGCTTGCATGTACGGTCCGGCCCATGACAAACCACTGAGTCGGCTTGTAGAAATCCGGGCTCAGCGGGTTGTCGGAGTTATAAATCCCCGGATAGGTCCAGATAGGCTCAATGACCCTGAACCCCTGCAGGCTGCCTTTCGTGATCTTCTTATCGCTCATGAAGAGCTTCGATTGCAGCTCGTTGTCGTCCATCCATGCGGAGATGCCCCGCGGCGAACGAACGTCGATGTAAATCTGGCCGCCGCCAAAGTAGCCGTCATGCTCTGCGGCTTCTTTAAAGCGCTCGCGCACCTTAAACCGCTTCATGGCCTCTTCGAGCTGTTTTACCCGATCCGCCTTGTCTTCATTGCCGACAGTTTTGAGCTTTATCCATTTGCGGGTCATTTCCTCCGCGATGGTGCCGACCATCTTGCGATATTCAGGCTTCTGCGCCAGAGTGGCCAGATACGGGTATCCGGGAAAGCTATCAAAGTCGCCGTAGCCGTAACCGCCATACGCAGCATTGAGAGCATCGTAAGGCGTGGAGTCCATTGCCAGAATGGCGCTTTTGATAGCCTCGGGGATGACCCCTTTCGGCGGTTCGTAGCGCTGAAACTCTCTTTTCGGTGATGCGCGGACTTCGGCCACGGCCTCTGGCCTGATCCCGACCTTCGGCGCTTCTGGTTCTTTTGCCGGCTCAGGCGCGGCGACTTCTTTCTTTTTAAACCACCACACTTAAATTCTCCTGAGTTGATTCGGGTCGATAACCATCGGCTGCGGGCCGGAAATCAGGTTGTCGTCGATTGCGTCCATCCAGGTATCGAGGATGTCGTCGTTGTCGTGACTGTCATCAGCGGAGAAAGCAGCGCATTCCGTCATCGCCGTCAGCACCCACTCCGTTGAGCCTGCGATCGTGCCGTCCTCGTAGAAGATGCTGGAAAGCTTCTGTCCGTCTTCGGTGTGCGTCGCGGGGACAAACACTTTCCCGGTTTTGATTTGCGGGATAACGTTAAGGCATCGAACCAACTTGTTCTGACCGGTACCGCGGGGAATTTCTTTAACAGGTATGGCTATCTGGCCGGGAGTGGTGCTTCGCTTTTTCAACGTAGTGATAAGTCCCTGCCCGGCCTGCTTCTCTTCGATTGCCATGTGGCGCATTGGCATGATTCGCATCGTCCCCGCCATCCGCCACTTTTCCCAAACCTCTTCCGCTTTCTTCAGGAGGTCTTCCGGGTCCCACCGACCGCGAACGACGTCGATGATGTACAGATTACCGTCCACGCCCATGCCAGCCAGCGTAAACACGGTGTAATCCAGCCAGTCCTCTACCTTCCCGCTGTTCGTATCGACATACACGGCACGATGCGTAAGCTTCGGCAGCGTGGTGTACGTTCTGAACCAGCTGGTGTCGATGATCCCGCCTGTCAGCGCCATCGGGTTTTGCTGGTATTGCGACAGGAAGGTATAGCGATCCTTTTCCCACAACTGCAGGAGGTCGTTTACGTCTTCCATCTGCGGCCAGTAAGACCAGTAGCGAACGCCTCCAACGACCACAGAATCGGTATCTTTGACCGTTTCCCAGCAAAGCGAACGCCATGGCTCATCGAGCGACTGGATGTACTTCTCGTCGATCATGGCGGGTATGGCGACATGGTGAAACGGTACGCCCATTCCGCCGGCAAGCATGAAGCCTGTTGCATCGTCGGTGTGCAGGCGCTGCTGAATGCTTACAAATGGCGTCGGGTGCTCTTTCGACTTATCGCCGCGGCGTGATCGAATGGTGTTTACCAGCAGCGTATTCGCGCTTTTGCGTCGGGACTCGCTGAGCATGTCCACCGGCTTGTTGTAGTCGTCCAGCATCACCATGCCGGAGAACTCTGGTCCGTAGTAGCCACCACGACCACCGGTGATCTGCCCGTTGCTTGAGCGCGATACCGTCTGGCCTATAGAGCGCCCTCGCTCGTCTTTTATCTCCCACTCTTCTGCCTGGTTGACACCAAACGAGCAGGTCCAGAACTCCTGATATTCGCGGCTGGCGATAATGTCGCGGGTACGCCGGCTGTTACGCTTTACCAGCGTGTCAGCAAAAGAGATATTCAGGTTGCGAAAGCGTTTAAGCCGCTTCTCCTGCACCAGGGCGTTGACATACGCCGGGAAGTGGATGGAGAAGAACTCTGTTTTTGTACCGCCGGGCGGGATGTTGATAATCAGGTTTCGCGGAACAAGGCGCCCGGCAAGCAGATCATCAATTTTCGAAGCCATCAGGCGGTGATGCCAGTTAACCAGCAGCCGATCGCCCTGAATCAGCTCGAACCATATCCGGGTGAAGTTCAGGAATGACTTCGTAGACTTTGAACGGATGATCACGCGCTCCGGGAATGACAGGTCATCCCATTCGATAATTCCGCTCATATCAGTCCAGCCCTTCTAACCTTCCCTCCAGCTTCTGCTGGGCCTTCGCATAGTCTTCAGCGGCGTACGTCACCTGATTCAGTGGGCCGCCGTCTTTACCGGTCAGCTCGACCTTTTGCTTGTTGCTGTAGGCGTCGCCAACCTCTTTTGCCGCCTGCTCCAGTAACTGCGCTGTCATGCCGAGGTTTTTCATACCTTCGGCAGTCGTCGACATTCGCTGCAGGACGCGCAGACGGTAGGCTTTGTTGGCGATCGGAATGTCGGAGATTTCGTTGAGGAAGCGGTCGCGGGTAAGGTTGAAAAGTTCGACCCATTTTTGAGCCAGACCTTTCCCTGCCACCTTTGTCGGGTCATGCGATGCCACCTGCTGGCGCGTCACCTGAACCTTGAATTCTTTTTGTACGGACTCGACGATTTGGGATGGCGTATCAAAGCAAGCGAGCTCTTGAACGATAAAGGCTCTCACTTCTGGTTTTAGTGCAGCCATAACCCACCGTCCGTATAAAGCAGTATAAAATCACGCCAGTTTCAGCATGCACGTCCCGCACGCCCTGGCAACATCGATATGAGCAACCTCCGCCGGCCTGTTCGCCGCATCCACCATTTCCTGCACGTCTTTGCTGGCGCCGTAACGCCTGACCACTCCTACGAATTCCTCGACGTCATGGCCGCGAAGTTTGAGCACCGGCATACCGGTCTCTTTGTTGAACTTCGGAGCGCCATAGTCATCGGTAGCCTGGGCTATGTGATATAGCTCATGTTCAAGCAGCGCACAGAATTCGAGGTCACTGCATTGCTCACAGTAATCGGCCGCCAGCGTGATGATGAACTTCGGTATGCGTCCGAACCATTCATGCATCTGCTGCTCCATTCTGGCTTTCTGCCATCCGCCAACGCGCATCATTACCTGTTCACACTGACCCAGCACAATGCGTCCACTTTTGGCGAATGAGCCTGACGCCCACATGAACGCGACGTCAGCATCGAGCAAATGCGTATGGTCAGGGTTATGGATTCGGCCCTCTTCGGAGAGGATGTTCTGATTTACCCATTCGCCGATTTCGGCAGCAGGGATCAGTCGGGTATATGGCAGCCAGTTTTCGCCAGTGAAGTTGACGGGAGGGTATGGTCTGCGATTGTCATTTTCAGTCATGCAGAACAATCCTCTGGGTTGCTCGAATACTTACCGGGTAATTTTTTAACCGGCAATTCATTAAACTTATATAAAACTCTGCTAATGGCACTTTTCAGATAACATTTGCAGAATATTATAAACGCGACATTGCCACTTCTTCTCAGAGTTGCGCCGCCACTTCTCGTCTTTGCGAGCCGTCAAGATGTGGATCACCTCTTTGGTCGACACCAGATCTATGCTTCTTGTCGGGTAAGCATTATCGAAGCCCCTCAATGAAGGACTTCTGTAATGCGGGCTCTTATCTCAGCGCAGCCCCTTGCTGCGTGCCGGATACTCGGTTACGAGCGCCAGCTGTGAGATGAATGGGCTGACTTCTGGCCAGCCCGGCCTCTCCGGTAGTCGACAGAGCCAAATCGACAGGAGAATGAAGAGAATCAGCATGGCGCGTTACTTCTTAACGCTGTCCGGCATTACCGCACCAACAACGCCAGCCAGTGCTACGCCGCCAGCGATGACGGTTTCCTGAATGCCCGGAGGCATCTGATAACCAAATACGCCAGCAACAACAAGAATGATGCCGCGCCAGGTTGACGGCTCTTTCAGCCGGTTAATGAGATAGTTCATAGTTCCACTCTTTCCTTTACCCAACCATAGAGAAAATCTTCATTTGCCGCCCGAGCTTCAGCAAGCTCAAGATAGCGGGCGCCCTGGCTACAATTCAGCCCATTCAGCAGCGTGGTTTCGCCATCTTTACCACGAACAGCGAGATAACTTTTCAGGGCAGCGATGGTGATATTGCCAATTGCACCATCCGGCTTCAGGTCCGGATATAGCTTGCCCTGCATATTCAGCGCCGATAACCAGCGCTGCAGGAATGTACTGGCGACACGCGGCCCCATGTTCACGCCTGTATCACATAACTCCTGCGCAATGGATGGCGACAACTCGGCGATGCGGTCAAACTTCGGTTCTGTCCAGTATTGCGACAGGTAAATGGCTTTGGCAGTTTCCCGTGGTAGCGCCTTCATATCACCTGCGTAACCATATGCGCGGGCGGTGGTCTGCGTGATACCCCAGCGCGTAGGGCCGCCTTTATCATTCGGGTTATTTACGTAACCCCCTTCTTTACCGAGGATGCCCTCGATAATCTGATCTGCTGTCATGGCGCCTTGACTCCGGTAATGCGCTCCCAGAAATAGGTCAAAGCAACAGAACCCATTGCCCCGCTAATTCCGGAAGTGGCCAGTATCATGTAAATGCTCAGTCCGCTTTCAATGCTCACCAGGCCAGCAATAACGCCGGTAAACCCTGAAACCACCATTTGGGCAAGAGCATTGATCAAGCTCCATGTTGCCTTGCTCTGCTTCACATCTATCAGGTAGCGGACAAGTCCACCCCAGCAAGCAATGATCAGCAGAACCAGCCAGGACATCCCGGCAATGCTCTCTTTGTCTTGCATACGTTTAGCCATAGTTACCGCCTCCGATGGAAGATCGGGAAGCTGTGTGTTTGAAAGGGTCAGGCCCGTCGGGCTGGATTTAACAACGAAGCGTATCGATGATGATTCCCGCGAGCCTGAAATAGAAAAGCCAGCGCTAAGGCTGGCAAAAGATAACGAGGGTCGAACAATGTCGGCTTTATAGCCGTAATGGTCCCTGGTAGCGGGATTGAGTGTGGAGGCCGGCGCTGATCTCCGGCATGTAAATGAACTACCCGTCGTCGCCATGGTGAGCCATTACCACACCATCTAGCTGATAAGCTTGCGCATCAGCCTGCGCATTCACCACAACGGAAAGAGCATTCACTTTCGGCACATTCGTCACGCAATAACCATCACGCCAAATGCTCTTACCTGTTGTGCTCTCCAATCTGGCTCAGGACTCTCGCGTATGAGTTTCAGCGTGTAGTGCGGCACGCATTCACTCAAGAGCCCTGACCGGATTGCAGAAAGCAAAAAGCCCAAGGCGTTAACCTCGGGCTTGAATTTATGCTCACTTTCGAGCTGTCACGTTGCTTTTAAAGACTGCCGCTGTCTAACTGCTTTTTACTGATGGTTTGCCGACCAATTTGTTTTCACCACGCTCTTTCGCCTTTGACGTCCGAGCATACATGAATTATGCAGTTTCAAAACTTATTTTCAAGTCTTTTTTCACGTTAACATCATTTTCGATGCTAAGTTCTGCACAAAGTGTGAAATAGACAGCAGAGTTAAACAATTCAACGCACCATCTCACCCTGTCTACGCACTGTTTTTCGGTAAGAAATGGCGCGTGGTGATATTGCATCCACCTAGCCATATCAACCATTGGCTGCCGGCCTTTGTAGTAGTTTTTACCAATAGTGTAAATCATCGTATCTTTTGGAAACGCCTTAAGGATTATCGCTTCCATAAAGTCAGCTTCATCCTGATCAATAGCATTGCCGATGATGTCAGATAGGGATTTTTTAGGCCATAACAGTGCTTTTGCCATGACCATTAGGTTTGCACCTTCGTAACCTATCTTGCGAAGCCTGGCGAGAACATCAGTGATTTTTTCCTGCTGCTCCCCGCTCCACCCAGTAATTATCATTGACCACATCCCACCACCACCTGAAAGGTGCTCGGTTCCGCTTCCACCAAAAACCGAACCCCAATGATTAAGAAGGGATCGAATCCAGCGATTCTGAGATGGAGTAAGCCGGCGATGCTTCCCGAGATATGATCGACGTGGAACTCTGGCTAATTCAGACCAGGCTTTTTCGTTATCTTTTTTCATACTGTCTCTCCCAGGGTCTGATAGATGCGGACAAAGTTTTTCAATATGCGGTAGTCAACCAGTACGGTGCCGCTGCTGCGTAAAAGACGAAGCTTTATCCAGCGGTCGCGGATGCGTTCGATAACGTCGTGGTTCATGCGGCCTCCAGCTGTTTCAGTGCTTTGAGCTTGGCGCGGTACTCATCGCGGATACGAATAAAGTCTTCCCGGCGGTAGTTGGTCATTTCGTGGGGTCCGTTAAGCCAGTCGATATACTCCTGACCATAACGAGCGACCAGGCCAGCTTCGTATTGTTGAGCAACTGTCGCCTCTTTGGCTGTGTACTTCCCCGACCCGGCATTGCACGATTTGCACTGCTTATGAGCGTTGCGCTCTTCAAAACGCAACTCAGGGTAAGCGCCAACCGTTTTGAAGTGGCCGCAGTCCCACTGGCCGCCATGCAGATCAGGCGGGTTGGTCTCGCCGCAACTGATGCATGGCAAACCAGCATCACGAGCGCGGATGTAGGCGTTGAATGCCTTCTGAGCCTGGGCTTTGTAGTAACCGTTAGGTCTGAGTTCAGCCAATCTTGCTTTACGGCGCTGACGCCCCTCTTTCTCGGATTCGCGCTGGCGCTTCACCGCCCTGGCCTTCGCCACTTCCCGGGCTTTTGCTGTCTGTTTTTTGCCGATCGCGCTGGCGCATTCAAAACTGCATACCACCTGCCCCTCCCGGGTAGGATGGAACCATTCGCGGCAGTGGGCGCATTTACGGCGTGCTGGTTTACGCATGTGGCCTCCTTGCTCTCAGGCACAGCCACTTCTTATCAACCAGGCTGGCGGTATAGTCTTTCAGTGTCGGGATATCAGACGGTTTAACCGATGGCTTACGTTTGCGGCGCGCCGGAACGCGAAAGATTTCGTTCGTGATGACGCGGGAAAGTGGAGTAGACATCAGGCCTCCTGCTTATCGCGCAGCTGCTGGTATTCACAGCTCTGCGGGATGGTAAGGTGGCAGCCGATATTCATCGCCCAGGCTTCTACTTTGCACAGGAAGATGTACATCTCACCGGTTTCCAGATCGGCGGTGTGGCGGAGCGATTGAACCGTGGTCACCTCTCCGGACACGACGTCTACCCGGTCCTTGCTTTCATAGCCGAGATAGGTGTGCTTCATCGCGTCTTTGACCCATTCAGGCGTAGCGAAGGTCTTGCCGCGGGTGATGAGGTATTCGCTTATTTCCGTGTACCACATGTGGCTGAGCGCGTTCTGCGACAGGCTGCGCTTCTCGCGCCACGGCTTCACCTGCAGGCGGAAGCACTGGCCAGCATCCAGCAATGGCTGAATCTGCTGGCCGATAGCCGCGAAGTTTCCGCGATGGAGTTTGATGCCGTCTACTGGAAGAGTCATACGGCCTCCTTAACGGAAACCGCAGAATGCAGAAAATCGCCGGTGGCTTTCGCCATCGATGACAGGGATTGCTGTAAGGTTTTGTGCGCCATGTGTCCCCACTTGGCGCCGGGGTAAAGTTGTCAGTTGTCCAGACTGACCAGGTAATTATCGCCCGTCACGGGGATAAAAGCAAAATGAGCATATACGATAAAACCCCTCAGGAGAGGGGTTTGATTTCAACGGGAAGCTTTGCGTTCTGCGGGGGATTTAGGCACCTTTCACCTCTACGCATTGAATATTATCTACGCTTGGCGAAACATCGTCCCAGGACCTCTTATCATCTGCAACTTTCATCGCCTTAATGGCTGCTTTGCACTGCTCCATACTCTGCATGGGAACCACCTGCATATTCGATGTATTGCTGCTGATGACGAAAATCAGGAAGATGTACGCCATCACTTCACCTCCTGCGGGGCGGCTGCGAGTACCCTTGCATACGTTGCCGCTGAACCACGCATAGATTTTATGGCTTCGTTTATAACTTCCAGCATTTCTGGTGTCGGCTCCTTCGGCACCATCACGTACCCCTCTGGAATTACCGGAGAGTTGCCAGCCAGTCGGCGCAAAACGGTCTTAACAGCCTCAATACGGTCATCATCGCAACTCTCCAGTGTATCGATGCGGTCGAGCATGTTGATGGCGTTATCGATATCAGGGATGCCAGTCCATGCTTGTTTGGTACCCTCATTGGTGAGGGTACCAGCCTGGAGCATGGCGGCGCGGCAGGCGTTCCAGCCAGCAGCCCAAGCATCAGGCTGTTCGCCGGTGCCAACGTAGGCGACAAAGCGGTCGTGAAACGCCACCTTGAAACCGTTGTTTTGCAGAAAACGGCAGGCTATCTGGCAAAGTTCATCGTGTGTCAGTGCCATCACTCAGCCTCCCCTTGATACTTTTCAAACCAGAACACTACCGGCGAGTTAGTTGGTTGAACCAGGCCGAATGATTCCGCTGTGCGGTAGCTTCTCGATGCCCGGCGAGTCACATCAACCTGGGTTGCAATACGATTGCGAAAATCCTCAACAGTGCTGCACATTTTGAACAGGTTGCAGGGGATGCACGCCGGAACCATGTTGCTGACCGTATCGTTTTCTGGCCTGTCCATTGCGTAGCCGTTACTGATATTTCTTCGTACCGCTTCGACGTGGTCAGCGTGCCACTTATCTCCAAGCTCACAGCCGCAGTAAGCGCAGCGGCCGCCAAACTTCATGCGCAATTCTGCGCGCTGATTTTTGGTCAGTGCCATCTACTCAGCCTCCCACTTGATGCCTGCGGCGGTGAGCGCAGCATCGACATCGTCGGCGAAGTAGTAAGTTAATCCGCTCGATGATTTAGCCAGCTTGAATGGCTCTGGCATCTTCACGGTGCGGGACTCCAACTGAGTTATCCGCTGCTGCGCCTTCTCCAGCACCTCTACCAGCGCGAGGACGTCATCGGCTTTTACGTACAGACGTTCGCCAAAATCATTTGCTGATGTTGCTCGGCGCTTCAGGCTCTGCGCCAGTTCGGTGATATCAGTTGTCATGCGGCACTCCAGCAAATTTGAGTTTTGTAGGGGCTTTCCATGCGCTTCACTAAGCCGATGGCTTCAAGCTTCTTAAGGCGGCGCAGCGTATAGTCCGTATTGATGTTTTTGTGCTTCCTGCGGATCCAGTAGGCCACGACGTAAGTCATGCACTGACCGTGCTCGGAAAGTATCTGGATGATTTCTTCATCGGTAGGCTTGCTCATTTGGCCCCCTCGCGCAGCGCAAGCGCCTTCTCTTCATCGCGAAGTTTCTCTCTGAACATACGACCACCTACGATAAAGCTTCTCAGGCGTACAGATTTCGCATCAAATTGATCACCACCACTCTCGATATGAGCATCGAGCTCAGCGCTGTAGTGGCTGATAAAAGCGTTAAGGTCATGAGATTTGGCTTCAGCCTTAATCCCGGCATAGATGCGATCGGTGGCGGGGGTTTCCATCGCAGTTTTCAGCACATCGACGTACCATTCGTGGTACCGGTAATCCAGCATCCCGTCGGCCTGCTCAATCCACATATCGGATGCGGTAGCAAATTCGGCAGCCTGCTTCAGCGCCACATTCTCTGCAGCCAGCTGCTGGTACGCTTTAGCCAGCTCCATAACCTTTGTCTCTTTGAGCGACAGCTCGCCAGCGCTCTCCAGCGACTTAATGGGCTCGTTTACTGTTTCGATGTTCATTTTCTTACTCCCGCCAGGCACTGGTTAAAAAGGTTGGTCAACTTGTTGGCGCCGCAGTGCCGATTGCTGAACTGAAAATCCGCTGAAGTGCTTTCGGTTACGGCTATCTGTTCTGCCAGGGTGTAGCGATATCCTTTGCGCTCCCCTGCTCGTAAAACCCGTCCGTCGTTGAACGTGGCCCAAATGGCTGAGTTGACGACAGAAGAATCAAGGCCTGTACCGGTGCGTATCTCTGAAAAAGTGCAACCAGGATTGCTGCCGATAAAATTGATGACGATTTGAGTGCCGGATATACGTTTCATTGAATCAGCCCTTTTTCTTTACCAATCAGGTATTCGTCCCGCAGCCACTGAGCCGGGGTTAGCGCGCCGAGCGATGCCGCGCTTGGCATACATCCGAAGCTTTTGCCTTCAGGGTGAAACCCCTGCTGCCGGCTGACATGGTTTGTCGGAATGGCTTCCTGGTTGTTCTCCAGAGCCAGTACCGGCGACGGTATTTGTTCTCCGGCGGCGACTTTCAGCGCCCAGTCTTCCAGTTTCTTGGCGGCATATTTCTCGGTTTCTGCCTCGCTGAGCTGGCGCTGATACATTGCCCGCCGGGTATCGGTGACAATCCAGTACATGACCGGGTGAGACCAGGGGAAGCGCTCGGCGCCGCCGGTGTGAAGCCCCTTCTCGCGGTTGTAGCGGTGAAATTCACCCATCACATCAGCCAGCTTGATACCGAGGACTGTGCCGCTGTCCTTGCACCACTTGATGAACTGGCCCGGTGATGGCCAGAACGGCGATTCACTGGCTCTCGCATGGCGTACGCCGGCGGATAACTGCTCGCGGGTACGGATGCCGTTTTCCGAAAATGCCGCTATCCACTGCTGCTTAGCCACTCGCTCGTCAGCGTCGGAGCGAAGGTTGGTTTGCGTCGCTGCCGGAAAAATCTGCTTCAGCTGCATGAACAGTGCGTCGACAAGGCGTTCAGCGTCTGAATTCACAACCCGGCCATGCTCAGGGTTGCCACCGGCCATGCTCGCCATCGCTTCGCCATCCCGATTGTTTATTGCGCGGTAGAGTTCAGGTTTCACAGGAAATCCCTCCACGCTTCCGGGCTGTTCCAGTGGGGGTCTTCCTGACAGGCATCGCGACTGCGTTTAGCCTGCCCGTCAGGCTCGAACAGACCCTGCCAGCCATTGGCGATGCTCCGGTTGATAATTTCTTCAGGCGCGTACCCGCTCAGCCTGCAGCGGTCGAGCAGATTGATAGCCTGCGTCACGGTCTGCTGAGACTTGATCGGCTTTTTCAGGTCACGACGGTATTCAACCCATGAAGACCAGGTGACTGCGGATAGCCATTCAGGCAGTTGAACACTGGCAGCATCGAACGAACCCGCCCGGGGGGATTTAGGGGGTTTATTACTATTGTCTTTATTGTCTTTTGTATGTTTGTCTTTTGTGTTTCCACCCTGGCGGGAAACGTTATTCCCATACGGTGTAAAACTATTCTTCCCTGACGGTTGAAATGTTTTCATTACGGTTGAAATGTTTTCAACCGCATGCAAAACGTCGGTATCAAACATCTCTCCGCGTATCATCTTCGCCTTGAGATTTGCATGAATTACTGGCTCTATTGCTCCAGCATGAAGGCAGAATGGAGACACGTAAAAAACCTTAGGATTCTTGCCATCAAAATAGTGACGAACCTCTTTTAATCTCTCTTCAGCCTTTCTTGTGGTGAAACCTATCTTTACAGGACCTGATTCACTTTCAGCAAAGACATAAATATACCCAGCCTTATTTTTTGTAGCTCCGTATTCACGCCTGCGCTCTGGCTTACTTGTCTCCCACTCTGAAATCATCTTGTTTATGCCTACATGACGTCCGGACTGAGTCAACACAGACATGCGAATCAGTTCGTTTTTCGCTGTAGAACAACGAGTGGCAGCAAGACCAGTCATGTCAGATAGCTGATCGTTACTGACCCAGTCAGATTTCTTATTGAAGCCGTATGTTTTGCGCATGATTGCCATGAGCACTAAAAGCTGATGCTGCGACAAACCTGCACGCATGACAGCCTCAAGGAGCTCATTAGCGATGCGCGTAAACCCATCGTCGAGATCTGCCACGCGCAGCTCCTGTAGTGCCACGACAGGCACAGGGAAATTGATTACTTCGGCAGTATTTGCCATAATTACTCCTGTGAATTGATCCAGTTAATTCGCGTAGAAAGCCGTTAGTGTTCGAGCACTGCGGCTTTCGCCTTTTCTACCCTTCATCAATCCCACCCTAACGGCCCTGGACGACACCGCTCTGCACGTAATCCGATATCTGCCAGCGTTTCTACTGACTGGAGGTAGTGCCGTGAAACCACTACCGCCTCCGGCGGAACAACCTGCAGACCCAGCACGGACAACTCTTTTGCTATGTCAGCGAAATGCCCTTCCCCCTTTCTGCGACTGACTGTTGATTCACTGATACCCAATATCTCCGCGTAAGCCTTCTGCCCGATGGATGAAAGGCGATTGAGTAAAACCCCCTCAAGCTCAACCGGGTTGAGGATCGGCGGTTCTAAGTTGCGGGCTATTGCGCTTTGCATTTGTGATATTTCCTCTGGTGTTGAATGAAAGGCCGCGGGTTAGGCGGCCGGTGAATGCGCGCTCAGCAACTGTGCAAGGTCAGGTCGGATCTCTGCCGCCTTAATCTTGCCGTTAGTCGCAGACACGATTTTCATCACATAGCGGGCATCAATTCCGCCGCCATGCAGCCACCGCCAAACTGTCGGCTGTGCTACGCCACACAGATCGGCCAATTTTTTCTGACTGCCAGTGATATCAATTGCCTTCTGGATGGTTTTGTTCGTCATATTCCAATTCCTATAAGTATTGGTGTGAAGTGATAATAGCAATGCGTATTGATTTTGGCAATAGCAAAACGTGTTTTGACCATCAATACGCAAGCGTATAAATTTGAAACTATGAAAAAAGAAACTCTTGCAGATCGTTTAAATAAGGCCATGACTTCGGCTGGAATGTCCCAAGGGGCACTTGCGAAAGCCTCAGGTATTGCTCAGCCGACCATTTGGCGCCTGGTGAGTGGAAACGCCAGGGGTTCAACAAAAATTGTCGAGATAGCCAATGCCTTGGGCGTCAGGTCTGAATGGCTATCAACCGGAAATGGACCGATGCGCGATGATGGCCAGCTACCTCGCGCTGCCCAGGTTAAAAGCCAGGATACTGATGCATTCAGGATTGATGTGCTGGACCTTGTGGTAAGTGCCGGCCCTGGAATTGTGAACCAGGAGTTCGTAGAGATTCTCCACTCCGTTGAATATGCGCCAGCTGAAGCCCGCCACATGTTCGATGGACGCAAGGCTGAGAGCATCAGGATCATCAACGTCAGGGGCGATAGCATGTCTGGGACGATTGAGCCGGGTGATCTGCTGTTCGTCGACATCAGCGTTAAGATCTTTGACGGCGACGGGATTTACGCATTCCTGTACGACGACACTGCTCACGTCAAGCGCCTGCAGAAGATGAAGGACAAGCTGCTGGTTATCTCAGACAACAAGAGCTATGCAGCCTGGGACCCGATCGAGAAAGACGAGATGAACAGGGTGCTTGTGTTCGGCAAGGTGATCGGCAGCATGCCGCAGACGTACAGGAAGCATGGGTAAATGAGGGATTGATTATGAAAATTGGGATAGTTTTCCCAGTGGTCGTATTCATCGTCGCAGTAGCATTTATGGCCTGGTTTGTCTTTGGTGGCTATGTGACGCCGGGTAGTTGATGAGTAGTTTTGTTGATGAGAGGTCGCAGAAATGCGGCCTTTTTTTCGCAGAGCACAATGCAAGCATGTAGAATTATAAATAATGCTTGCTTGTATGATTGTACAGTGTTTATTATGCAAGCACATTTCACAAAAAGAGTGCTTACAATGTCTGAAGATAAGAAAGTTCCTGTTGGTAAAGCAAAGGGTGGTATAGCTCGAGCAAAGTCTCTTACCCCCAAGCAGAGAAGTGATCAGGCCAAAAGCGGAGCCATTGCCAGATGGGGCTATAAGGCCACTCATATGGGTAATTTTAAAGACCAATTCGGAATTGATGCCGAATGTTATGTTTTGAATGACGACTTAAAAACCCCTGTTGTCACTAAGACAGGTTTAGCTCAACTTCTTCAGATAGGTACGCTTGCTCGCGATATAGATAGGTTAATGTCTGCGCCTTTCATGAGCGATATGCGCGATCCAGAATTAGAGGAAAAATTGGAGAAACCTCTTAAATTTCAATTGGAGGCGCGATCCAATAACGCGACAATTGCCCACGGCTTTGATATCGGTGTCGTAATTGACATCGCAAAGCTTCTCGTTAAAGCAAGAGACAAGGGCGTATTACCCGCGAACAGAATTGCAGCCGCTGAAGCTGCACAAAGATTAATGAATGCTTCCGCCAAATCCGGCATTCGCGGAGTTGCATATGCGGTTTCTGGCTACGAGCCTGCTGCACAGGCGGTAATCGAAGCCTTTAAAATGTATGTGCGTGAAGAGGCTAGGGCTTGGGAAAAAGAGTTTCCAGATGAACTCTACTATGAATGGTACCGCCTTTACGAACTCAAGAAACCAGAAAAAGGTGGGCACCCAGGTAATTTTAGATGGTTTACCGAGCGTCACATCTACGAAACTCTAGCCAAAAGTGAAGGAAAAATACTCGATATAGCTAAAGAAAATCGTGAAGAGAATGGCAAGAGAGGAGACAAAATTCATATGTTTCTGTCAGATGTTGGAGTTAAAGCTCTTCGCCGTCATATTGGTAAAATCATTGGCATGGCATCAATGTGTGAAACAAAAGAACAATATGAAAGCGCCCTTGAGAGAGTCTTTAAATAGACCCCCAAAAAAATCCCGGCCACCGCGCCGGGTTTTTACTGCCTTCCGATCCCCCAAGAGCACCACCCGCCCGCCAGTGTAAGTCATTGATAATTTCGAAAAGATCTGCAAACAAAACCAATTACCCCGCCAGGTGGGCAGCACCCCGATCCCTACTCTTTCGGCAGGCTCAGCACATCAATAGCCAGCTCCACAACCAAATCAACATCCTCCTCCTGCCATAACACCTGAATCATTTCGATCAGCGCCTCTCTTGATGGCTCGCGCTTCTCAACCAGCAGCTGCATAACCACTATCCCGATAACCTGCGCAATCTGCGGGTGCATCTCTGCGAAAAACTCATCCTCATTCGACATGGCGCTACCCTATTTGGCGTTTTTTTGAGCATAACAGCACAATAGCAAAAAATAAATTCATTTAGCTATCAATGATTTAATAGCAATTGCTATCAAATAATATCAATACGTATTGCTATGGTTAATACTCATTGCTATTATCATCTCATCCAAACAACACCGGCAACGCCGGGGTGAAGTCAAAACGTCCCGTTAGCCGCGATAAGGCAAAGGTGAAGAGATGACATCAGTAAGATTGACGAATGCTTTACGCGAACAAATCGCTAAAAACGCGCTGGCAAAATCAGGGGTTATCACCGCTATTGAATCCCTTGACCTTAAGCGCCAGGAAGTTGCAAGAGATGCTCGCATCGCTGCTTTTGGTGGCAAAGAAAAGGCCGACAAGGTCGATAAGCAATATGAAAAGCTTGAGAAATTAGAGGCAGAGCTTCGCAGTGCTGGCGCTTCGCTTCACATTTCCGGCAATCCGCAAAGCTCAATCAACATTGCAATTTCCGGTCGTCGTCTTGGCTGGTGCTCATACGGAAGAACCAGCGAAGGAAAAGAAATTTTTCTGGTTACTCCAAACCGTGATCTGTGTCTCTTTGGTGCCGAGCATGAAATTACCAAGCGGTTTGATTCAATTATCGACGAAGAGCAAAAGCTCAATTCCAGAAAAAAAGAAATTGAGGCGACTGTTTGGGCTGCTCTGAAATCCGTTACTACCCTGAGTCGCCTTGTAGAAGTATGGCCTGAAAGCAAAGAGCTTATACCTGAAAACGTTGACAGCGCCAAAGCTGCCCTTCCTGCGCTGAAGGTTGAGGACCTCAACCGGTTAATTGGTCTTCCAACTGAATCGGTAGAAGGCTAGCTCTTCTCTTCATGTGTTAAGGAGTGGCAAATGATCCGCGAAGAAGACAAGCCTGCATGGCGTAATTTTTGGTTAAAGGTCGTTCCGTTTTTGGTTGCAGTCCTCGTAGTTAGCATTCAGTGCTGGGGTGGAAAATGAGCAAACAAGGCATTCGTTCACTGATTATCGTGTCGGCCTGTAGTGGCATTTTCTGGTCGGTGGTGGTTGCTTCAATTTTGCATGCTTCGGGGGTGTTCAATGGCTAAATCAGTTCCTAACAGCGGCCGCGCCGTGATGATGCGCAATCGCCGCACCGGCGCCGCCTGGCTGGTCAGCTTCGACTATCGCGACGGCAGTTACTGGCATGAGCCGCAGGGCAATCTGCGCCACATCCGCCGGCCATACGCTTCACGCAGTATCGAGCCGAACCTGGTTCCAGCCGGGACGCATTAACCGCGCATATCAGCGCACGAATTTAACTGAGCTATCAGGCGGCTTTCATCGCGCCGGGGATTCTTACAACCAAATTTCAGGGGAAACAATGAGCGAAATAATGGATTTAGTCGTCATCGAGAAAAAGAACGCGATGGCGGTTTTCACCAATAACGACCAGCTCGACCCGCTTATCGAACTAATCGAAAAAGAGGCTCGCAGTCTGGTACCGGACGTGACCACCAAAAAAGGCCGCGACGCTATCGCATCAATGGCTCACAAGGTCGCGCGCTCTAAAACCTACATCGACAACGCAGGTAAAGACCTGGTCGCTGAGTTAAAGGCGCTGCCAAAGCAAATCGACGAAAGCCGCCGTGTTGTCCGTGAGCGTCTCGATGCGCTGAAAGATGAAGTGCGCCGTCCGCTGACTGAATGGGAGGCAGAGCAGGCTCGAATTGCAGCGGAAAAGGCTGCCGAAGAAGAGCGCCAGCGCATTGAAGCCGAGCAAAAAGCAGCGCTCGAAGCCCTGAGAAAGCAGGTTGAAGTGGACCACGAAATGGCCCTGCTGATGAATGACGCTTTCGACCGCGAACAGGCCGAGAAGAAAGCAGAAGCCGAACGCCAGCGCATTGCCCGCGAGGAAGAGATTGCTCGTCAGGCAGAAGAGAAAGCCAAACGTGAAGCAGCTGAAAAGGCGCAGCGTGAAATTGACGCCGCGGCCGCCAGAGAGCGCGAGGCGATTTTGGCAAAAGAGCGCGCAGAACGTGAGCGCATTGAAGCTCAGCAGCGGGCCGAACGTGAGCAGCGAGAAGCAGCTGAGCGTGCGGAGCGCGAAAAGCAGGCCGCCGTGGAAGCAGAGCGCCGCAAAGCGCAGGAAGAAGCCGATCGCATCCGCCGCGAGGCAGAGCAGCGCGAACAGGCCCACTTGGCCGAAGAGAAGCGCATAGCTGACGAGCAGGCTCGCCGAGAAGCCGACGTTAAGCACCGCAAGGCTGTCGGCACTGAAATCGTCAAGGCTCTGCTGGCCAATACCAGCTTAACCCGCGATCAGGCGATTGAAGTCCTGACTGCGATTAAAGACGGAAATATCCCACATACCGGTATCAGTTACTGAGGTGCTTATGAACATCAAATGTGAATGCACAGACATGCGCACATCTGTAGGCCCGCATAACACGTTAACCGTCGAGCTTGAAGACGTAGTGCTCTCGGGAACGGTTAACAGTCGTGACGTCCTCATGCAACTGGATTGGGACGTGGTGATCGAATGTCTTGCGGAGCATGGCTACGTCATTACTCATCGGGAGAAAGCAGCATGAGCGCGGCGGAAAAATGGAATGACGACGAATTCATTCAGTTGATGAGCGATGCGATCGGCGAACGTGATTTCGACGATGACGAACCAGTAAACCTTTCTGCGGAACGGCAGAACCCGGTGATTAGCTGGGATGAATTTGCGGGGAATTTTCAATGACGGAGAAAAAAGTTTACGCGGCCATCAGCGCGGTAGCCGGGGAGCTGGCTGAGAAAGGTATCAGCAAGGCCAAAAAACAGGGAAGCCAGGTCAACTACGCATTCCGTGGGATTGATGACGTATACAACGCTCTGGCCCCCTCCCTGGTGAAGCACAAGTTGCTGATCCTTCCGCGGTGTACTGAGCGGTCATGCTGTGAGCGAACCAGCAAAAATGGTGGGGCATTGTTTTATGTAACCGTCCGGGCAGAGTTCGACTTTGTCAGCACGGAGGACGGCAGCATTCATACCGTCGTCACCTACGGCGAGGCGATGGACAGCGGCGATAAAGCAACGAACAAGGCCATGTCGATTGCGTACAAATATGCGGCCTTTCAGGCGTTCTGCATTCCTACAGAAGAGACGACTGTTGACCCTGACTATGAGGCTCACCAGGTAAGGCCCGCCGACGCAGATCAGATTCTCGCTGATTTCACTGCTTACGCAGGCTCAGAGAACGATCCGAAGGTCCTCCAGGATAACTACGGGAAAGCATGGAACGGCCTTCATGGCTTCCCTGAGCATCAGACGAAGTGCAGGGACGTTACCGGCATCCGCCTGAGAGAGCTGAAACAAGCCGCAAGTGGTGGCAGCCATGAAAGTAACAGCTGAGTCAATCCTGTCCATCCTGCGCAAGGACGCGCGGAACAACATTACGGTCTTTCATCGCTGGCAGACAGCAAAGGGTGCTCTCGGTCATACAGCCGGAATAACTCTCAACTATCACGATCCTTATTACGAAGGATGGGCTCCGGCCCTTGAAATGCGCGAGGTATTCATTTCAGCGCCTGAACTTGAGCAGGTAATACCCTACCTCTCTGTAGATAAATGGGGTGACGGGCTAATTGGTGGGGAAATTTATCGAATCCCACGGGAGGAAGAATGAAACATAACCACGACGGTATCACCGTTGGAAGTATCACTCTTCCCTATTCCATCAATCGCCGGGGATGGATCGCCCCAAGCGGCGACGTAATCAAAAACCCATTAAAGGCTCAGCGTCTGGCTGAGCTGATGAACAGCAAGAAGGTGGTGGCATGAGTAGCGAAGCGATGAAAATGGCATTAGCAAAGCAGTTAACGATTGCTCTGCAAAGCCTCGGAGCGCCTGTTGAATTGCTTTGCATTGTTGGCAGTTACGGGGATACGCAGACTGACGATGACATTCTTGAAATGCTCGAACAATACAACGATCGCGGAACCTGCATGGATGTGATTATCGTTCCTGAATTCACCTGGAAACCAAATTCTGGCGGTGAAGCATGAGCGGAAAATACTCCCTGATTTATGCCGATCCGCCCTGGTCTTACGGGAACAATATCAGCAACGGTGCAGCTGCGGACCACTACTCAACGATGCGACTCATCGACCTGAAGCGCCTGCCTGTGTGGGAGGTTGCAGCGGAAAACGCCGTGCTGGCGATGTGGTACACCGGCACCCACAACCAGGAAGCGATCGAGCTGGCCGAGGCGTGGGGTTTTACGGTGCGCACTATGAAGGGTTTCACCTGGGTGAAGTTGAATCAGCTGGCCGAACTGCGCATTACCAAGGCCCTGGCAGAGGGAGGCGTCGCAGATTTTTACGACTTCCTCGACCTGCTGAATGCAGAGACGCGCATGAACGGCGGCAACCACACCCGCGCCAATACCGAAGACGTGCTGATCGCCACCCGCGGCGCCGGTCTGGAGCGCAAGCATGCCGGCATTAAGCAGGTGGTCTACAGCCCACTCGGCGCGCACAGCGAGAAACCGTGGGAAGTTCGCCACCGCCTGGAGTTGCTCTACGGCGACGTGCCTCGGATTGAGTTGTTCAGTCGGAGCGCTGCGCCAGGCTGGAGTCATTGGGGCAACCAGTGCGCCACCGCTTCCGTTGAATTGATCCCCGGCTGCGCCATCGACGTTGTGAAGACGGAGGCAGCATGACGCCAGAAGAAAAAGAAAACGCTCTCCGCGCCATATGGGCTCTCGTCCTGATGGGTTTACGCTGGACCGCATCGATAACGACAAGGGGTATTCACCGGAAAATTGTCGTTGGGCTACACCATCTGAACAGCAGTTGAACAGAAGGAAAGTGAAGGGAAGCAAATCTCGATTTGTTGGTGTAACTAAACGTCCATCAGGTAGGTGGTCAGCAAGGATAACTGTTAATTATAAAGGCATCTATCTTGGCGATTACGATACAGAAGAAGCGGCTTCCGAGGCTTACCAAAAAGCAAAGGAAAAGGTTCTTGAAGAGTTTGAGCTAATGCGCAAACAGAGGGGGATCCAGTGAAAGAACGCGGTAAGCATCGGAGGTGATATGGCATCTGACAAACCGATAACAGCACAGCAGGCCGCCGATTTGCTCATCGTGTCGGCACGGGTAATCTACCGCCTGATTGAGTCAGGAGAACTCGCCGGCCGCAAGGTCGGCAACAAGTACAGAACGACCGAAGCGGCATGTATTGCGTATTTGTCATCCCCGCAGGAAACTAAACGAGCGAACGCGGGTGAACATAAAGGAGATATTTTATGTCCATCACCCTCAGAGGCGGCATGTGGCACTGTCATTTCTTTACGCCGTCAGGGAAAAGAGTTAGGCGATCTCTTGGTACGGGGGACAAAAAGCAGGCACAGGAGCTCCACGACAAGCTAAAGGCTGAAGCATGGCGGGTTGACCAGATCGGCGACCTGCCTGTCAGAACCTTCGAAGAGTGCTGTATCCGGTGGCTGCGGGAGAAAGACCATAAGCGGTCGCTGGATGATGACAAAACCAAAATAGAGTTTTGGCTGCAGCATTTTTCCGGCCGCGACGTTTCGAAAATAACGGTGGAGGAAATTTACGAAGCCGTTAACGGGATGATCAACCGTAAGCACCTGCAGGTGTGGGAGAGTAAACGCGATGCCGCGTTGCGTAAGGGTAAGCCGGTTCCGGAGTACAAACCACAGCAGGTTTCTCAGGCGACGAAGGCGCAACACCTTTCCTTCATTCGATCCCTGCTCAGGGCCGCGGCGAATGACTGGGGCTGGATAAAAACGGCACCAGTTATCAAAACCCGCAAGCCGATCAGCAAGCGGATACGGTGGCTGACCAGAGAGGAAGCTGAGCGGTTGATCGAGTGCATGCCGGAGAGCATTAAGCCAGTGGTGATATTTGCACTGGCAACCGGCCTGCGCCGCTCAAACATCATCGGGCTTGAGTGGCAGCAGGTCGATATGCAGAGAAAGGTTGCATGGGTAAATCCGGAGAACGCAAAAGCGGGCAAGGCGATTGGCGTAGCTCTGAATGATACCGCATGCAGGGTATTAAGGGATCAGATAGGGAAGCATTCCCGGTGGGTGTTCGTTCACACCACGGCAAAACATCGACCGGATGGAACGCTGACGCCCGCGGTGAGAAAAATGCGGGTGGATGACAATAACGCCTGGCGCGCCGGACTGAAAAAAGCGGGGATAGAGGATTTCCGTTTTCACGACCTCCGGCATACCTGGGCGAGCTGGTTAATCCAGTCCGGTGTCCCGCTTTCTGTTTTGCAGGAAATGGGAGGGTGGGAGAGCATCGAGATGGTACGCCGATATGCTCACCTGGCACCAAACCATTTGACCGAGCACGCACGGAAAATTGACGCTATTTTTGGCGCTAGCGACACAAATACGACACAAGGAGGAAATCAGGCTGGATTAAAACTGGCGTAAGTTATTGTTTCTTAATGGTACGCCCTACAGGGTTCGAACCTGTGACCTACGGCTTAGAAGGCCGTTGCTCTATCCAGCTGAGCTAAGGGCGCATTGAGAAGCAAGCTTCATGATGTGCAATCGCCGGAATTATACGGTCCACGCCTGATGAGTCAATGTATTTTGCCGTGAAACTGCGCTTGCCCGTGCAGGCTGGCGGCTTATGCCGCAAAAGCAGTATAAAGTTTATCCAGGTTTATGTTTCTGCACGTTAACTTTTCTTCGGCTCCCGGGCTCCTTTTTGCGCCATTCGCAGCGCGGTCAGGCCCATTTTTCAGCCGCCGCAGCGTCAAAGCAAGATAAAATTTTAAACGAAGACTGACAGCGGGGCTGGCTTCTGACAAAATATCGCCATCCCCCTTTCGTAAAGATACAGATGGAATCCTCTCTCTGATGGCAGCAAAAATTATTGACGGTAAAACGATTGCGCAGCAGGTACGCTCTGAGGTTGCGGAAAAAGTGAAGGCGCGCGTTGCGGCCGGATTTCGTGCTCCAGGGTTAGCCGTCGTGCTGGTCGGCAGCAACCCGGCATCGCAAATTTATGTCGGCAGCAAGCGCAAAGCGTGTGAAGAGGTAGGCTTCGTCTCCCGCTCGTACGATCTCCCGGAAACCACCAGCGAAGCGGAGCTGCTGGAACTTATCGACACGCTGAATGCCGATAAGGCTATTGATGGCATCCTGGTTCAGCTGCCGCTTCCCGCCGGCATTGATAATGTCAAAGTCCTTGAGCGCATTTCGCCGGACAAAGACGTTGACGGCTTCCACCCGTATAACGTGGGTCGTCTGTGCCAGCGCGCGCCGCGCCTGCGTCCGTGCACGCCGCGAGGGATCGTCACGCTGCTTGAGCGTTACAATATCGATACCTACGGCCTGAACGCGGTAGTCATTGGCGCTTCTAACATCGTTGGCCGCCCGATGAGCATGGAGCTGCTGCTGGCAGGCTGCACCACCACCGTCACCCACCGTTTTACCAAAAACCTGCGTCATCACGTCGAAAACGCCGACCTGCTGATCGTGGCTGTCGGTAAACCGGGCTTTATTCCGGGCGAATGGATTAAAGAAGGCGCGATCGTGATCGATGTCGGGATTAACCGCCTGGAAAACGGCAAAGTGGTTGGCGATGTGGTCTATGAAGATGCCGCCGCGCGCGCGTCGTACATCACGCCGGTTCCCGGCGGCGTCGGCCCGATGACCGTAGCCACCCTTATTCAGAACACGCTGCAGGCGTGCGAAGAGTATCACGATATTCAGGAGGCCTGAGATGGCGAATTTTTCTTTAGGCAAACACCCGCACATTGAGCTTTGCGACCTGCTTAAGCTGGAAGGCTGGAGCGAAAGCGGCGCGCAGGCGAAAATCGCCATTGCCGATGGTCTGGTCAAAGTCGACGGCGCGGTCGAAACCCGCAAACGCTGTAAAATCGTCGCCGGCCAAACGGTCAGCTTTGAAGGTCAGAGCGTTACCGTCACCGAGTAAAACGTTCAGGCGCCGCAACTGGCGCCTTAACGTTATCCCCATCCAGGACATTAAACACGACGGTCAGCGTCGGGTGTACTGATCTGGGTATGGGCAAAAAAAATGCCGGGGATAACCCCGGCAAAAAGAGAGAATGAGACTACTTCCGGCGCCAGGTGGTACCCTGCGGCCCATCTTCCAGCACGATCCCCATCTCGTTAAGACGGTCACGCGCGGCATCCGCCGCCGCCCAGTCTTTCGCTTTACGCGCGTCCAGACGCTGCTGGATTAAAGACTCGATTTCCGCCACTTCCCCGTCGTCCGCCTGCGCGCCGCTCTGCAGGAACGCATCTGGCTCCTGTTCGAGCAGCCCCAGCACCGAAGAGAGTTTGCGCATATGCGCCGCCATCGCGTTGGCCGCGGCGGCATCTTCGGTTTTCAGACGGTTAACCTCACGCGCCATATCAAACAGCACGGAATAAGCCTCCGGAGTATTAAAATCGTCGTCCATCGCTTCAATGAAGCGCGCTTCAAACGCTTCGCCGCCGGCCGGCTCTGCGGTTTTATCGGTTCCGCGCAGCGCGGTATACAGACGCTCCAGCGCGGAACGCGCCTGTTTTAAGTTCTCTTCGCTGTAGTTCAGCTGGCTGCGATAGTGGCCGGACATCAGGAAGTAGCGAATGGTTTCCGCGTCATAGAACTTCAGGACGTCGCGCACGGTAAAGAAGTTGCCCAGCGATTTTGACATCTTCTCGCGGTCAACCATCACCATCCCGGAGTGCATCCAGTAGTTCACGTACTCGCCGTCGTGGGCGCAGGTGGACTGGGCGATTTCGTTTTCATGGTGCGGGAACATCAGATCCGAACCACCGCCGTGAATATCAAAATGGTTGCCCAGCTGCTTGCAGTTCATCGCTGAACACTCAATGTGCCAGCCTGGACGGCCCGCGCCCCACGGCGACGGCCAGCTTGGCTCGCCCTCTTTCGACATTTTCCACAGCACAAAGTCCATTGGATTATGCTTGACGTCGACAACATCAACGCGCGCGCCGGCCTGCAGTTGGTCGAGATCCTGACGCGACAGCTGGCCGTAGTTCGGATCGGTCGGCACATCGAACATGACGTCGCCGTTGTCAGCAACATACGCGTGGCCTTTAGCGATCAGCTGCTCGGTAATCTCAATAATTTCCGCAATGTGATGAGTCGCTCGCGGCTCCATATCCGGGCGCAGGATATTCAACGCGTCGAAGTCTTTGTGCATCTCGGCAATCATGCGGTCTACCAGCGCAACAAAGCTCTCGCCGTTTTCATTGGCACGCTTGATGATTTTGTCGTCAATGTCGGTGATGTTGCGCACATACTTTAGCTTGTAGCCTAAAAAACGCAGATAGCGCGCAACCACGTCGAAGGAGACGAAGGTACGGCCATGGCCGATGTGACAGAGGTCGTAAACGGTAATACCACACACGTACATGCCAACTTCCCCGGCATGGATAGGTTTAAATTCTTCTTTTTGGCGCGTCAGTGTATTAAAAATTTTTAACATCGAAGATTCCGTGTAGACGTGTGTGGATATAAGTCGCGTATTCTAACCTTAATTCAACCCCGAAGCAGCACACATTGCAAGGTGATCCAACCTCGCGGTTATGCTATAACAGCCCCCTATATCTCACCCGACACCGGGTGCAGGCACCACAATCATCGGAACAGGATGCAAAAATGGTTACTTTCCACACCAATCATGGCGATATCGTAATCAAGACGTTTGACGACAAAGCGCCGGAAACAGTTAAAAACTTCCTGGACTACTGTCGTGAAGGTTTCTACGACAACACTATTTTCCACCGTGTAATCAACGGCTTTATGATTCAGGGCGGCGGTTTTGAGCCGGGCATGAATCAGAAAACCACCAAATCTCCTATTCAGAACGAAGCGAACAACGGTCTGAAAAACACCCGCGGCACCCTGGCGATGGCCCGTACTCAGGCGCCCCACTCCGCCACCGCGCAGTTCTTCATCAACGTCGCCGATAACGACTTCCTGAACTTTTCCGGCGAAAGCCTGCAGGGTTGGGGCTACTGCGTATTCGCAGAGGTCGTTGAGGGTATGGACGTGGTCGACAAAATCAAAGCGGTCGCCACCGGCCGCAGCGGCATGCATCAGGATGTGCCGAAAGAAGATGTTGTGATCAAAAGCGTCACCGTTAGCGAATAATTCGTGGCGACGCTTTTTATTGCGGATTTGCATCTGCAAACGGAAGAACCGGCGATTACCGCCGGTTTTCTGCGTTTTTTACAGGGGGAAGCCCGCCAGGCCGACGCCCTGTATATCCTCGGCGACCTGTTTGAAGCCTGGATCGGCGATGACGATCCGAACCCGCTGCATCGGCAAATTGCCTCTGCGCTCAAAGCGTTAGCCGAGTCCGGCGTCCCCTGCTACTTTCTCCACGGCAACCGCGATTTTCTCGTCGGTCAGCGCTTTGCCCGCGAAAGCGCCATGACCTTGCTGCCGGAAGAGAAGCTTCTCGACCTCTACGGACGCAAAGTGCTGATTATGCACGGCGACACCCTCTGCACCGACGACGCGGGCTATCTGGCGTTTCGCGCGAAAGTCCACAATCCCTGGATCCAGCGCCTGTTTCTGGCCCTGCCGCTGTTTATCCGCCGCCGTATCGCCGCCAGAATGCGCGCCGACAGCAAAGCGGCCAACAGCAGCAAGTCGATGGAAATTATGGATGTGACCCCCCAGGCGGTCGTTGACGTCATGGAGAAACATCGCGTCCAGTGGCTGATTCACGGGCATACGCACCGCCCTGCCGTCCATTCCCTGGAAGCCAACGGCAAAACCGCGTATCGGGTGGTGCTCGGCGCATGGCACAGCGAAGGTTCCATGGTCAAAGTCACGCCAGAAGACGTCGAGCTGATTCATTTCCCTTTCTGATAGCCTGCAAGCACTATTCTGAAAAATCCCCTCAGGCAACTGAATTGCTGTCTTTCCTTGCTCCCGCCAGGTTAATTTTCCAGCAAACCTCTCTCAAGGAACGAGCATGCAAAAATGGAGTCAGCCCCTGATTTGGGGAATGGTCATCGCCGTCATCGGCCCGATTATGGCCAGCTTTTTTGGCCTGGCGTTTACCTATTTTGGAACGCTGAGCGTAGTCTGGTTCGCGGTTTTATTATGGTTCCTCTATTTTTACGCGATTTATCTGCTCTGTACGCGACCGCACGATGAGCGCTTTGTGCAGGTATACATGCTGATTATGAGTATTCTTATGCTGCCCTGGGGGCTGGTGCTGATTTTTACCTTTTTCGCCAGCGCGACCGCCGCTCATAACCGACGAGTTTCATCCAGTAACGACGATACATAAGACGGCTAGCCATGCGCACGCAACCGTTTTCCTTGCCGGAAGTTCATGCTATTCTCTGTGGCCTCTAAAGCAGTGTGCAACACACCCACAGGAGTTTTAAGACGCATGTCTTCCCGCAATAATTCGGCGCGTATCGCCATCGTGATGGGGTCCAAAAGCGACTGGGCTACCATGCAGTTTACCGCAGAAATCCTTGATGCCCTGAACGTTCCGTACCATGTCGAAGTGGTCTCCGCCCACCGCACGCCAGATAAACTGTTCAGCTTCGCCGAAGGCGCGGAAGAAAACGGTTTTCAGGTGATTATTGCCGGTGCCGGCGGCGCGGCGCATCTGCCGGGCATGATTGCGGCGAAAACGCTGGTGCCGGTGTTAGGCGTGCCGGTTCAGAGCGCGGCGCTGAGCGGCGTAGACAGCCTCTACTCCATCGTCCAGATGCCGCGCGGCATCCCGGTGGGTACGCTAGCCATCGGCAAAGCCGGGGCCGCCAACGCCGCACTGCTGGCGGCGCAGATCCTCGCCCAGCACGATGCGGAACTGCACCAGCGCCTCAGCGCCTGGCGTCAGGCGCAAACCGATGAAGTGCTGGATAACCCGGATCCGCGGGGTGCGGCATGAAGCAGGTTTGCGTTCTCGGCAACGGCCAGCTAGGCCGGATGCTGCGCCAGGCCGGCGAGCCGCTGGGTATTGCGGTCTGGCCGGTCGGTCTGGAAGCCGACCCGGAAGCGGTGCCGGTACAGCAAAGCGTGATTACCGCAGAGATTGAACGCTGGCCGGAAACCGCGTTGACCCGCGAGCTGGCGCGTCATTCCGCCTTCGTTAACCGCGACGTTTTCCCGATAATCGCCGACCGCCTGACGCAAAAGCAGCTGTTCGATAAGCTGGCGCTCGCCACCGCGCCGTGGCAGCTTCTGGCGGATAAAAGCGAATGGCCTGCGGTCTTCGCCCGCCTCGGCGAGCTGGCTATCGTTAAGCGCCGCGTCGGCGGCTACGATGGCCGCGGTCAGTGGCGTTTGCGGGAAAATGAAACCGCGCAGCTGCCGGATGATAACTACGGCGAGTGTATCGTTGAGCAGGGGATTAACTTCTCCGCCGAAGTCTCGCTGGTCGGCGCACGCGCCCGGGACGGCAGCACGGTCTTCTATCCGCTGACCCGCAACCTGCATCAGGACGGTATTTTACGCGCCAGCGTCGCCTTTCCGCAGGCCAACGCCCGCCAGCAGGCGCAGGCGGAGCAGATGCTGTCGGCGATCATGCATGAGCTGGGCTACGTTGGCGTGATGGCGATGGAGTGTTTTGTCACCGCTGATGGTCTGCTGATTAACGAACTGGCGCCGCGCGTGCACAATAGCGGCCACTGGACGCAGAACGGCGCGTCCATCAGCCAGTTTGAGCTGCATCTGCGGGCGATTACCGATCTGCCGCTGCCGCCGCCGGTGGTAAACAGCCCGTCGGTGATGATCAACCTGATCGGTACCGCTCTGAACTATGACTGGCTGAAGCTGCCGCTGGTGCATCTGCACTGGTACGACAAAGAGGTACGTCCGGGTCGTAAAGTCGGGCACCTGAACCTGACCGACAGCGATACCGACCGCCTGAGCGCGACGCTGGAAGCGCTGAAGCCGCTGCTGCCGCCGGAATACGCCAGCGGTATCTTCTGGGCGCAGGCGCAGCTGGCGTAATCCTTTCTCTTTTATCCCGGCTTGCGGCGCGCTGCGCCTTAGCCGGGCTATCCAACTTGCCAGCCCCACGGATGCTTAAACCCAGCCATTCCTGACGCTATTCAGCGATACACCGTGAAAAATCAATTCAGCCTGCCGCTCACCGCGTACAATAGAAGAATTATCGCGTCGCGTGACGCGCCTGGATGGCTTAACGGTTTAAATGATGGAATTAGTACCACAGAATATTCGGCAGATTCTCGCCAGCGATACGCCGCTGATTGACGTACGCGCCCCGGTTGAATTCAGGCAAAGCGCCATGCCCGCGGCGATCAACCTGCCGCTGATGAACGATGACGAGCGCGCCGCCGTCGGCACCTGCTATAAGCGTCAGGGGCCGGACGCCGCCCTCGCGCTGGGCCATCAGCTGGTCAACGGCGAGATTCGCGCCCGCCGCCTCGCCGCCTGGAAAGAGGCCTGCGCGCGCTATCCCGAGGGCTACCTGTGCTGCGCTCGCGGCGGCCAGCGTTCGCATATCGTCCAGCAGTGGCTGAAGGAAGCGGGCGTGGATTATCCGCTGATCGTCGGCGGCTACAAAGCGCTGCGCCAGGCGGCGATACAGCTTACCGAAGAGCTGGTTCAGCGCCCTATCGTGCTGATCGGCGGCTGTACCGGTAACGGTAAAACCCAGCTGGTCTGCGCTCAACCGGACGGTATCGATCTCGAAGGGCTCGCCCATCATCGTGGCTCTTCATTTGGCCGTACCCTCCAGGAGCAGCATCAGCAGGCTACCTTTGAAAATCACCTGGCAGTGGTAATGCTCAAAAAGTCAGAGCGGCAGACGCGCTGGGTGCTGGAGGATGAGGGGCATATGATTGGCGCCAATCATCTGCCGGAGTGCATGCGCCTTCGCATGGCGCAGTCGCCGCTGGCGGTGGTGGAAGATCCGTTCGCTGTCCGTCTTGAACGGCTGCGCGAAGAGTATTTTGCGCGCATGCATCATGACTTCCTGGCGGCCTACGGCGAAGAGCAAGGCTGGCAGGCGTATAGCGAATACCTGCATCATGGTCTGTTCGCAATCCGCCGCCGCCTCGGGTTACAGCGTTTTGCCCAGCTCACCGCCCGGCTTGATGAAGCCCTGCTTGAGCAGCAGCGAACCACCAGCACCGAAGCCCACTTCAGCTGGCTGGTTCCCCTGCTGAACGAGTATTACGATCCGATGTACCGCTACCAGCTCGGCAAAAAAGCGGAGAAGATTATTTTTCGCGGCAGCTGGCAGGACGTCGCCGCCTGGCTGGCGGAGTAATCACATCCTCTCCTGTCCCGGCTTGCGGCGTAAACGCCTTAGCCGGGCTACGGGTCCGCAGACGGCAGTGAACCTGTAGCCCCGGTAAGCGCAGCGCCACCGGGGAAGTGTCAGCGCTTAGAAGTCGTAGCGCAGACGCACCAGGTTCATATCGCCCAGGTTGTCGGTGCTCGACGTGAAGACGTGTTCATAGTCAACGCGGAAACCATAATCCAGCTGGAAGCTCACGCCGACGCCGTTATCGATCCGCTGATAGTTGCGGCCGTTCACGTACTGCAGGCGGTCGCCCATAAAGTACGGCTGAATAGATTTTACCGCATACTGACCAATCGGGAATTTATAACCGGCAAAGTACTCAATACCCCAGGCATCGCCCGCGAAATAGTTATGAACATCGGTTTTTTTGGTGGTCAGGAAGTTCTGATACCAGCCGCCGCCGAAGGAGAAGGTCCAGTTATCCGGCGTCCAGCTTAGCGCGGTACCGACGATATTCTGATCGTATGATTTACTGTCTGAACTGGAGGGGTTACGCATATCGGCGCGGGTATAGTTCCACGCTGCGCCCCAGGTCAAATCCTTCATGATGTGGTAATCGGCGCCGATGGAGCCGCCGCCTTTACGCTTGTAGCGCAGGCCGTTGCCCGGCAGATATTCGCTGTCCTCAAACAGATAAGAGGCGTAAAGATCGACATCGCCAACGGTTTTCTTATATTTCAGCATATTGCGTGAGCGATAGGAGCCATCGTAGTCGCCGTTGATGCCGTTACCCGGCGCCTGGCCTATCATGTCGTAATCCCAGATATCGGTTTTTACCCCGACCACGTCGTAATAAACGCTGTTCTGCTGACCGTAGGTTAACGTCCCCCAGGTATCGCTTTTCAGGCCGGTATAGAGCATACGGCGGCTGGTGTTATTCGCGCCTTCGGCGTAGTGGTTATCCCAGTCGTAAAGCGCCGGAATATTGACGCCCAGTTCGTAGTAGCTGATCCAGCTAATATCATCGAACAGATAGTAGTCGGCGGCGAAGCGGAAACGGGTGCCGCCGTCAAAACCGTTACGTTTATAAGAGCCTTTGTCTCCGTCGCCGGACATCATGTTGAACTGGGGACGGATACTCCCGCCGACGGTGAAATTAAGCCGGCTTAACGGATCGCCCGCCTGCGGATCTTGTTTTAAAAGCGTAATTTCCGCCTGGGATGCAAAAGAGGTTAACGCCAGGGCTGCGCCGATCGTTATCGCCAGCGCTTTTATTTTATGTGCCATACTTTTTCCTTGATTAATAAGCAACCTTATATTTGCCAGTTGAATATTAACTGCGATTGAGTATGGCGTGTTGTTGAGTTTTTAATGTTTCGTGCGGTTAAAAATCAGTGACTTACCATTTTGTGCCGTTAAAAAAACTGTGGTTATCTTTTCATCGCCATGTCATTAAAATGGTCTATTACCGCGCAAACATCATCCATGGAGGAAGTATGTCGAAAAAACTACTGCAGCTGCACTTTGCCTTTAACGGTCCCTTCGGCAGCGAGATGTCCCGTCAGCTCGTGGAGCTGGCCGAGTCCATCAATCAGGAGCCGGGGTTTATCTGGAAGGTCTGGACGGAAAGCGAAAAAAATCAGGAGGCGGGCGGGATCTATCTTTTTGCGAATGAAGAAACCGCGCTCGCTTATCTCAACAAGCACACCGCGCGTCTGAAATCTCTCGGCGTGGCTGACGTTATCTGCAAAATCTTCGACGTCAACGAGCCGCTCACCGTCTTGAACCACGGTCATGTGTAATAGCCCCTGGCATCCGTACCGAGTCCCCCGGGTTGCGGCTGACGCCTTACCCGGGCTACTTTCCCGCAGACAGCGGTGAAACGGTAGCCCGGCTAAGCGCAGCGCGAGCCGGGTGAAAACCCCGGGTCGCGGCTAACGCCTTACCCGGGCAACATAGCTAACTCTATCCCTGACTAAACTGGCGGAACAGCGCCTTCCCTTTCAGCAGACGCAGCCCCAGCCAGCCGCCGCACAGCGACAGCAGTATCGCCCCGCAGAGCGGCAGCATTACCCACAGCCGCCAGTCCGGAGACCACGGGAAGTCAAAGATTTTGCTTTGCAGCAGCGCCAGCGCCACCTCAGCGCCAATCGCCGCCACCACGCCGGACACCACGCCCAGCAGCGCGAACTCCGCCCACAGCGTGGTGCGCAGCAGAGACTTCCCGGCCCCCAGCGTGCGCCAGACCACCAGCTCCTGATAACGCTGACGCATCCCGACCTGTACCTGCGCCAGCAGCAGCAAAACGCCGCAGGCAGTGACCAGAATCACCATCACCTCAAGCGCGCGGCTTACCTGGGTCAGCACCTGGCCAATCTGCTGCAAAATCGCGCCGATATCCAGCAGGCTGACGGTGGGGAATTCGCGGTTGAGCTGCGTGAGCATCCCGTTGCCGTTATCCCAGCGGAAGCTGGTCAGCCAGCTTTGCGGCTGGCCGTCGAGCGCCCCCTGCGGGAAGATAAAGAAGAAGTTCGGCCGCAGGCTCTCCCAGTCGACTTTACGCACGCTGGACACCTTCGCGCTAAAGTCCTGAGTATCCCCGGTAAAGGTCACGCTATCGCCGAGCTTGACGCCCAGACGCTGCGCCAGCCCCTCTTCAATCGACACCTCGCCCGCCTTCGGCGGCCAGCTACCGGCAACCAGCGGATTATGATCCGGACGCTCGCGGCTCCAGGTGAGGTTAAGCTCCCGGTTAAGGGCTTCATCTTTATTGCCCTCCGTCACCTGACCGTTAATTTGCGTCAGGCGGGCGCGCACGATGGGGTAGAACTCGGTGGCGCGGGTCTGATGTTCGGCGAGGAAGGTTTTCACCGGCACCACCTGCTCCGGCGCAATGTTAATCAGGAAATAGTTAGGACTTTCCGGCGGCAGCTGCTGCTGCCAGCGATCAAGCAGATCGCCGCGCAGCACCAGCAGCAGGGCCAGCAGCATAAACGACAGCGAAAAGGCCGCCAGCTGGCTCAGGGTAGACCATGGCTGGCGCAGCAGACGGTTCACCGCCAGGCGCAGCGGCAGCGCTTTTAACGTCAAACGCTTCAGCAGCCACAGAACGCCCCATCCCGCCAGGCCGCACACCAGCGCCAGCACCACGGCGCCCGCCAGCACCGCCCATAGCAGAGGGCTGCCGCCCATCAGCAGTGCCAGCAGCGCCACCACGACCAAGCACACCACGGGAACATAGAACTTGAGCGGCCAGACGTTAGCGACGACATCCTGGCGCAGCACCCGCAGCGGCAGCGTCGCCAGCAGCCGGCCAAAGGGGGCCGGCGATCTGGTGGTGCGGCCTGACCCGCTCGCCGCCGGCAGCGCCGCCGGGAGCACCGGCTTAAGCATCAGCAGCAGAATATGCTCCAGCCCGACGCCCATCGCCCCGCCGGCGACCACCGCCAGCGCCAGCAGCATCAGCCACTGGCCGACAATCAACCTGCGCAGCTGCGCCCGCCCGGCGCCGAGGGTTTTGAGGATCGCCACCAGATCGTAACGACTGCGGCAGTAGTGGCTCATCGCCACCGCCACCGCGGCGACCGCCAGCAGCAGCGTTAACAGCGCCGACAACAGCAAAAACTGCTGCGAGCGCTCCAGCGATTTACCCAGCGCGCTGTCGTCCTGCTCCAGGCCGATCCAGCGGTGTTCAGGCCCCAGCTTCGGCAGCAGCCACTTTTCGTAGTCCGCCAGCTGCTGCGGGGTTCCGGCATACTTATAGCGCCAGGAGACGCGGCTCCCGGGCTGCACCGCGCCGGTCTTCGCCACGTCTGCAGTATTCATCATCAGCCGCGGCGCCATCTGGAAGGGGTTAAATCCGGCATCCGGCTCCTGAATCACCTCGCCGGCGATGCGCAGCGTGGCGTCGCCCACGTCGATGGTGTCGCCGGTTTTCAGATTCAGCAGCGCCATTAATCGCGGCGCCAGCAGCACCGTGCCGGCGTGCGGCTTCAGCCCCGGCGGCTGGGTCTGCAGCTGACCATATAGCGGATAGGTGTCGTCAACCGCTTTGACGTCCGCCAGCTGCGGCGTATCGCCGGAAAACGTCATAGTGGCGAAGCTCAGCTGTTCGCCGACGGTTAAGCCAAGACGACGCGCTTCGTCAATCCAAGTGCCCGGGACTTCGCGCGAGCTGCGCAGCGTGCGGTCGCCGGCCATAAATTCCCGGCTCTGCTGGCTGAGTCCTTTCTCCATGCGGTCGCTTATCGAGCCCAGCGCCAGCACGCAGGCCACCGCCAGGCTCAGCGCCAGCCAGACGATCAGCAGCGACGGCGAACGCCATTCGCGCCAGAACCAGCGGGCGATCATGCTTCCTCCCGCAGCTGGCCATCCACCAGCCGCAGCCGTCGGTCGCAGCGCGCCGCCAGCAGCGGGTAAAGCGACAG
>OBWU01000042.1_pt1 | contig 54744 bp, 53 predicted proteins | sample 1476551 | NCBI WGS metagenome assembly OBWU01 (sample SAMEA2580135, study PRJEB22360) | human gut metagenome | biome: human gut; feature: human-associated habitat; material: faeces | place: Denmark | collected 2008/2010
AACCTTCAGCCGGGGGCGGCAGGGAACTTATATGATAGGCGCCAGCCGCTACTTCGATGATTTTTACGTCACTGACGTTACCGACCGGGTGGACATCGATGCCACCGCCGGCGCCGTTACCGGACTGACGAGCCGGGTCAGCACAGCGGAAGGGGCCATCACCTCACAAAGCCAGCAGCTGACGAACCTGCAGAACAGCCTGAACACGACCAACAGCAATGTGTCGAAGAAGGCCGATGCCACGGCACTGACTTCGGTCGATAACCGGGTGACAGAGGCGGAAGGGAAACTGACCACACAGAGCCAGCAGCTGACAAATCTGGCGAATGTGCTGACGGCCACCCGCAACGCCGGCGACAACCTGATCCCGAACTTTGATTTTCTGCAGGGCAGCACTGCCTGGGATATTCAGTATCCAGCCGGTGTGACCTTTGGCGATTTCGGGGACGGGAAAGCGGGGGTCCGGCTGAACCGGACGACCACTATCAGCCCAGGAATTTTCTCCAACAACAACAAGCCGGTGCCGCTGAATGGCCAGCGCAAGTACCGGGTGGTGGTGAAGGCCAAAGGTGTTTCCGGAGCGATGAGTCTGCTGATCCGTCGCCAGAACAAAATTGGCCAGACGGATAGCACGTATGAGGATAAAACGGTCACGCTGACCACTGACTGGCAAACCATCACCTGGGAAACCGGATTGACGGCTGCCGGCGCGGACGGGCAGAACTTCAAACTTTATTCTCATCCGACAAACGGTGAAATCTGGCTCGATTCCGTCCGGGTTTTTGATATCACCGATGAAACCAACATCAAGGCGACCAGCGATGCTGTTTCGTCTCTGACCGGGACGGTGACGAACCAGGGGAACACCCTGACATCACAGGGGCAATCCATCACGGCGCTGAATAACGCGCTGGAAGGGGTCAAAGGCGATGTGGCGAAGAAGGCTGATGCGTCGGCGGTCAGTTCACTGACCAACCGGGTTACCCAGACTGAAAAGGATATCCGTAGCCAGGCCGACAGCCTGACCAGCCTGAATACATCGCTGAAGCAGCAGGCGACACGGGGAGCCAACGTACTGCCGGACGGCAGTTTTGAATCCTATGCCGTCGGCGATGTTCTCAGTAATGCCCGCGCCGTTATCACCAGTGAAGCTGCTCACAGCGGGACCAAAAGCCTGCGTGTTACGCGCAGTACGGAGTACAACCCGAACGCGACGGATAATAACGATACCCATATCTTTTCAGGCATGCAGGTTCGCGATAACGCGGTCTATTACGTGGAGGCGTGGGTTAAGTTGCCGGCTGGCTCGACCGCCGATCCGACCGTTTATATGGTACTCGGATTTTCCTTCCAGGATTCAGCCAATGGCTGGTCGTGGCCTGGCCTGAACGTGAAAGTCTCCGAGTTGTCGGTGGACAACTGGACAAAAGTCAGTGGCTATCTGACCAACAACCGAACCGCACTGAAACAGGCAATGGTGAGGATCTCCATCCCGAATACACCAAAAGTTCGCCTGGGTGACGCCTTCCTGATTGATGATCTGATCATCACTGACGTGACCGATGCGAAAGCGGCGCTCGATGCCGCCGATGCGAATGCGCAGGCGCTTTCCAGTCTGTCCGCGTCAGTCACGCAGAACGGGAAGAATATTACGTCTCAGGGCAGCGCGATCACGAAGCTGCAGTCGGATGTGACGCAACTTGGTAAGGATATCAGCGGCAAGGCCGATGCCAGCGCGCTGACGAATCTGACGACCCGCGTGACGGCTACCGAAGGCAGCCTGAAATCGCAGGGAGACAGCCTGACCAGCCTGCAGAACAGCCTGAACACGACTAACAGCAATGTGGCGAAGAAGGCTGATGCAACGGCGCTGCAGAGCCTGCAGAACACCGTTGAACAGCATGGCAGGGATCTGACCACGCAAAGCAGCGCGCTGACGAACCTGGAAAACAACTTTTCCTCCCTGGCCGTTGGCGGGACCAACCTTATCCGCAATGCGGACACACTGGAGGGATGGAGCAGCCGCCACGCCACAGAGACGTATCTGGGCGACCGCGTGGCCTACACCCGGCTGGCGAAAGGTGCATCCGGTTATATCCAGCTGGATGAACAGACGCTGGATGTTACCGGGCGTACGGAATTTGTATTCAGCTTCTATGCGAAAGGGGCTTATGACGGGCAGGAGATGGCGAGTTATTTCTATAACCCGTCGAACACCACCACCACGGAAACCAGCCAGGGCGTTAAAGGCGGGGCCGGTGACGGCAAGGCGGTCACGAAACTGACCACCGCATGGGCGCGTTACTGGGTGAAATGGGTTATTCCTGCCACCAGTGGCACCAAACGGCTGATTGCCGCGCGTCTGGAAAGCGCGACGTCTGCCGACAAAGAAGTCTGGCTCTGCCGCCCTCAGCTGGAAACCGGGACCGTGATGACCGACTGGTCACCGAGTCCGGATGATGCAGCCAGCGGTATTACCGCGAACACCTCGGCCATTAACAGCCTCACCAGTCGGGTGACGAATGCCGAGGGGCAGCTGACCGCGCAGTCTCAGAGCATCACGAATCTGCAGAACAGCCTGAACACCACCAACAACAACGTGGCACAAAAGGCCAGCGCGCAGTCGGTGAGTGATCTCACCAGCCGGGTCACCAGTGCGGAAGGCAAAATCACCTCCCAGGGGCAGGCTATCACGAAGCTGCAGGGCGATTTGAGCAGCACCACCGATAAGGTCAACACCAAAGCGGATCAGACGGCGCTTAACGCGCTGACTGGCCGGGTTGAGAAAACCGAGGCAGGCCTCACGGCAGCCAACAGCAACATCGTCAGCCTGACGGCGGCGGTGAATGCCGGGAATGCTGCCGGGGATGATTACATTCCAAACCCGTCATTTGATCCGGCGTATGACCGCATGGGTTATGACGTGGTGGAGACCACCGCCGATGGTGTGCCGGCTGACTGCCCGTTCAGGTATGCCGTCCGGCTGGCCGGGCGAGACCATGTGCCAAAAATCAACAATATCGCTGTGACGCCGGGCGACGTTTACGAAATGTCTGCTCTGGTAGCGTGTGGTACCGGCAGCGCTGACTTTAATTTCTACATCGGTCGGGCCACCACTGCTACTGGTGGCATCGGGGCGAGAGCGTCCGGGGGAAACACCAAGACCACCACCGCGTGGAAACGAGCCACCTGGCGCTTTACTGTGCCGGCAGACACGAACTTCCTGCGACCGTTCCTGCAGGTTAATCAGAGCAGCCCGTTTGGCACTGTCTGGTACGCTGCCGACTGGCATATGCGTAACGTGACGGCGGCGAACAGCGCGCAGAAAACCGCAGATGCGACCGCAAAAGCGGTGGATTCACTGACCACCACGGTTAGCCAGCAGGGCGATACGCTCAGCAGCATCGGCACGCGTACCACCTCGCTGGAGAACAGCCTCCGATCGACAAACGATACGGTGAGTAAAAAGGCTGACACGACAGCGGTGACGCAGCTGCAGGGCACGGTGACGCAGCAGGGGAATGACATCGCGGCAGCCAACAGCGCGCTGACAAAACTCAGCAGCGATCTGGCCACGACGAATGCGAACGTGAACAAAAAAGCGGACGCAAGCGCGATGAACACCCTGCAGAACCAGGTCACTGAGCAGGGCAAAACACTCAGTGCGCAAGGGGATTCTCTAACGCAACTGAGTAACAGCCTGAGCCAGACGGCAGCGGATATTGACGCCAGTGGGAAAATGCCGGGCAACCTCATTGTCAACGGCAGTTTTGAGCGCGGCGCGGCGGGCTTTACCGGCTGGAGCAGTACCGCAACGGTGGCCGATTTACAGGTTCCGCACTCGGGTAACAAGGCACTGAAAATGTCTGCCGGCCAGTCTAACCTGGTCGGACAGGAAATCAGTATTACCCAAGGCCGTACCTACCGCATGGGGGTATGGGCGAAGCAGGATCCGGGGACCACGATTAAAGATGCGGATAACACGAAGTTTCGTGTGGCCGACAGCACTGGCCTGCTGGCCGGCTCAAACTACGGACCGTTTAGTTCTGGCTGGCAACTGGTAACGTTTGACTGGAAAGCCACGAAGACCACAATGGCCAGTTTCCAGCTGACGACCTTCCTCAGCGCGGGGGCAATGTATTTTGATGATTTCCATGTTCTCGATGTTACGGATGAAAAGGATATCGCGGCTAACGCCGGGGCCATCTCTCAGATGAATACCCGCGTCACCGCTGCGGAAGGGGCTATCACCACCCAGGCGCAGCAGCTGACGAAACTCAGCGGCGATCTGGCCGTCACGAATGCGGCGGTCAGTAAGAAGGCTGAGCAAAGCGCTGTCACCGGGTTGACCACCCGGATGACGTCTGCTGAGGGTAAACTGGATTCGCAGTCGCAGCAGCTCACCAGTCTGCAGAACAGCCTGACCACGATGAATACGGAGCTGGGGAAAAAGGCTGACACGTCCGCGGTGAGTTCACTGACCGGTCGCGTAAGCCAGGTGGAAAACACCATCACCAGCCAGTCGCAGAGCATCACGTCGCTGACCAGCACCATCAATACCATCCGCACTCAGGGAGCTAATCCGTGGGTTGACGGTACGTTTGAAAGCTACAGCGATGGCCAGGTGCTGGGCGGGAACGGCACAGCCGTTGTGGTGGCGTCTCAGAAATTCACCGGCGGTAAGAGCCTGAAGTTGAGACGGGATGAGAACAACAGCGGCAACAGTGATAAACAGCTTGGCACCTGGCAGTCAGTCCGTGAGGACGCGAAGTTCCGGTTTGAGTTCTGGGCCATGATGCCGGCGGATCAGGCGCCCTCCTCCGGGTGGACAACGCTGGTCGGTATCCAGTCGCAGAATGCTGCCGGGCAAAATGCGTGGCAGGCGGCGGTCACTGTCAGCGAAGCCTCTCTGGGCGCGCGCGATAAGTGGGTGAAATTCACGGGTATCGCCAGTAACAACGGGGCAGGCAGAACACGCGCGGTGGTCTGGATCTCCACTCATGGCGCCACCGGCAACGGTACCCCTGGCTATTCACTGTATATCGACGATCTGGTCATCACGGATGTTACCGATGCGAAAGCGGCACAGGATGCCTCTGACGCGACGGCGAGCGCTGTGAGCGGCCTGACGGCGCGCGTAACGGATGCCGAAGGGAAAATCACCGCTCAGGCGCAGCAGCAGACTGCACTGGCCACGAAAGTGGATAACGCCAACTCCCGCGTCGATAACATGGCGAAGACGCTGAGCGACAGCCAGAGCACACAGGCCAGCCTGAATACCTCGCTTCAGTCGCAGATTGACGCGCAGGCGGCCGCCAACATCAAAAACCAGACGACGCTGGACAACACGATTAAATCGGTGGCCAGTATCACCAGTACCCAGCAGACGCATGCAACGGCACTGGAGGCGCTGGCAACGCAGCAGACGACCCTGACATCCAGTGTTGGGGATCTCAGCGCTTCCGTTCAGAACACTGCTAAAACCGTGGCGGATGTGAATGGTACGGTGAGTTCGCTGTGGTCGATGAAGGTTGAGACGGTTAACGGGAAGAATGTTGGCGCGGGGATTACGCTGGGTAGCAATGGTGAAACGAGCGACATGATCCTCTACGCCGACCGGTTCTCGCTGTTTAACCGTAACAATGCGACGGCAGTGCCGGTGATGATTGCCGAGGGCAATGAGCTGTATATCGATACGGCACGTATCAAAAACAGTTCCCTGACCACAGCCAAAATTGCTGATGGTTCCATCACAAACGCGAAGATCGGCAACGAGATCCGCTCGAATGACTTTGTTGACGGGTCACGCGGCTGGCGTATCGCCAAGGATGGCTCTTCGCAGTTCAACAACGTGATCGTTCGCGGTGCGGTTTATGCGACTGACGGCTGGTTCCAGGGTACGGTATATGCGAACCACATCGAGGGCGACATCGGGTCATTTGCGATCAACATCGCTCAGCACCGCACGCGCAAGGTGCCGAAGGCTACATGGCAGTGGTTTGAGCTGGCCCGATTCCGGCGGCAGAATTTCGACCAGGTGATCAATATTCGCGGTGGACTCCTCCAGACGGATAGCATCACTATCGACGGCGGCGCGAAACTCAGAGCGGGGATGTCCTACGCGCCAGGGGCTGACGGCGGACTGAATCCTGGCTATCTGTCGTATGCAATGCTTCTTCGTGGCACAGGCGCTACGTCTGGTGGCGGCAGTATGGAGCTAGGCATTGAGCTTATGTATGAAACAGGTGGAGCAACACGCCTGTTAACGGCGCAAGAGTCAATGAACGTAGACAACATGTCATTTGTCGTCCCTGCCGGTACTGGCGACGCTGTTCTGCGATATGGCTGTTACCTGGACCGTAACGGACAGATGGTATTAACCATCCTCTCAAGATTCGACGCCTTCGCCGCGCGCAATAACAACGTAATTCGCGGTTCATCAACCTGATAACAATATATGGCCCCGCAAGGGGCCTTTTCTTTTTCCAGGGAAAACCATCCAGGAGGAACTTTATTATGGCGATGTATGAAGTCGGTACCGTCACGGGTGCCGCGTCGCAGGCACGGGTGACAGGTGCGACAACAAAATGGTCACAGGAGGCGCTGGGGATACTGCCCGGGTCGATTCTAGTGGTCTACCGCAGCGGTAGTGCTGACCTGTATGCGATCAAATCCGTGGACAGCGACACGCAACTGACGCTGACCCGGAACATCACCACCGCATTTTCCGGTGCCAGTTACGGCATTATTACCGCTGAAACCGCCAGCACCTCGTCGTTTGCTAACCAGCTGGCCAGCGCGTTTGCATTCTGGCGTAGTGTAGTGGAGGGCTGGTCGATGGCCCTGACCGGCAGCGGCAATATCACCCTGACTGACCCGATCACAGGAAAGCAGGTGACCGTGCCGGCGATAGCCGGGATGGCGAAGGCCTCGGATCTTAACGCGCTGGCAAAACTCACCGGAGGAAACAAACTCGACGGCTCGCAGGTTATAACCAGCGATAATGCCGGTTTTATACTCGGTAAGAACTCAGATCTGGCTCTGCTCAAAAAACAGGGGCAAGGCGGGACAATTGCCGTTGGCTCGGGAACACCGTTTAGGGTTCAGCGTTCAAGAGCGACCACTGTATCACCGGCAGACACCTTTGATGACATCCTCGTTATTGATGCCAACAACCGAACGACACTACCTGGCGCGCTGACTGCCGGCGGCGACATCGACAACACGACGAAGGGGTTGCTGTATACCCAGGCGATTGAGCTGTCATTTAGCACGCCATACATCGACTTTCATTTTAACTACAGCACCGACGACTTCACCGGGCGGATTATGGCCACTGCCGCCGATCAAATTAGTGTACAAGGTAGTCATTGGCGAGTTGACAGGGATCTTCGTGTTGGTGGTATGGCAGATATTGGAGGGTGGGCGCAATGCGGAGTCGACCTTTCGGCCAACAGAACAGACTTTGGTTCCCCTGCTGATGGTTCGTTGGTTTCAGGCGGACGTATTCGATCCAGAATGCTGGGACGCGGCGGTAACGGTGACACCTCCGGGGCGTGGGGCGGTTTCTATCTTGAAGAGTACGTGGGAACCGAACACAGGATTGTCATGTATATGGACGGCTTCGGGAGAACGGACGCATGGTCATTCCGCGCAGGGGGGACAATCTCTACACCTAAAGGCGACGTCCTGACCACTGGTTCCGACGTGCGCCTGAAAACAGACTTCACACAAGCGTCTGAAAACGCCTCAGAGCGCATTGAGCGCTTAGGGGTGTGTGAGTACCGGATGAAGGGGGAAACGCGCCGGAGGCGTGGTTTTATCGCTCAGCAGGCTGAAAAAGCTGATGATCTGTATACTTTCCTCGGCATCGAGCAGGAGATTGATGGCGAAAAATTTAAGGTGATGAATGTGGATTACACGGCAATCATTGCTGACCTGGTTACGGTGGCGCAGGGTTTACTGGTTAAAAATCAGGAACTGGAAAGGCGTATATCTGTACTGGAGGGGATCTGATTGCCCTACGATTAGCCGCTAATAAAAAACAGAACATAAAAGGCCCCTGCAATGCAGGGGCCTTTTTTCTTATGTGGTTTATTTTTTTTCTAACTCTGACTCAAGCAACGCCTCAATTTTTTTCATTAAGCTGGATGGAATCTTCCGGTTATCAAATTTTAAGGTAACGTAATTACCGTTATATTTCGCAACAACCCCTTCACCATATGCTTTTTCGGTCTTTTGTGTATCTTTTGCATTGGTCTTAATAAAATCCTGTAATGCCTGGATGATCCGCATAGGTTCGAACTTTTCACCCTGCTTCTTCATGCGTAGCAGCTGCTGCGCCGCATCGAGCATAGCTTTCTCGTTTCCCTGATATATCTTGAACAAGTCATGCCCCGCACGGGCTGATAGCTCACCAGGATGTTGAAAAATGGCGATGATATCTTTAGGCAGGCCAGCTGTGTTGATGCAGCGGGTTATGATATTGCGGTCCACCCCTTCTGCTTCAGCTAAAGCTTTTACGCTGCCGTCAAAATCTTTCAGGCGGCGCTGATATTTTTTCCCCCGCTCATATGCGCTTGTTGGTCGATAATCGTTGCCGATTTGAGAGAGCCACTGCATTTGTTCGTCATCGAGATCACCGACTAATACGCGATAATCGCAACCTGTAATGATGGCTGTTTTTCGGCGCCGAGAACCATCAGCAACCTCTATGATGCCTGCAGTTTTGCGAGCGAACGCCGGGTTCTGCTGCCCCGAAGTGAGGAATGACGGAACGAGATCGGCCAAGGACGTTTCGTTGAGCAGGTCTTGATCACGTTCATTACCGAGCCAAACCATCGTCGCCATTTCAACTTTATCCGCTGGGATAGTTTCCAGCTTAAAGTTAACGTTACGTCCACACACAGGCAGCATAATACTGTTTCCCGATAATGAACTAAGCTGGCGTTGCAAATCACCCACCATCGGTGACACAGGCTGTGATGCGGGCGCCTGGTGCGTCTTGCTCATAATGCTGTCGATGTTGGGGGCATTTTTTAAAATAGAGCGCTGTTTCACAATTAGTCCTCCCAACGAGGTTTAATCAAGTCATCGAAAATTTCTTGGCAAACAGGCTCCCAAATAGAGACTGCATTTCGCCATGCATTAAGCGTTGAACGCTGGTTCGCGGCCTGTTCAAATACTGTGCGCATTTTTATTTGGCCCTTTCCTACCTCATCCGTCACTCGGACAACCTGACGCAGGACCATCGATCCCCATGTATTTCTGATTTGCTCTTCCATCCAGCGCGATTGATTGCCAGTGGTCAGACTGTATTTCGTTAGTAACAGCCGTACAACAGGCTCAAAACCACCTAAATCAACGGTTTTAAGAAGGTCCAGAAGCATGGTGAAGAACTGCAGAACGGATGAATAATCAAATAGCTCTGCAGGGGTAGCCACGACGATAATATCGGCTGCGCAAACAACATTAATCGTACCTGTCCCTAAGTTTGGAGCGCTATCAATGACGATGATGTCATAGTTATCCCATACGGATTCGATAGCGGCCCGTAGCATCAGATGCGGAGGATGAGGTAGTTTTCCTTGGGCATGGTATTGCATCAGATCCGTTTCGATACGGTGCAGCGCCAGGCAGCTGGGGATAATGTCCAGACCTGGCCAGCAGGTCGGTTTTATAGCGTATTCCGCATTATCACGCTCACCAAGGTAAAACGGGAGCAAAGTATCCTCGGCATGGATGTGTAAATCCGGTACATAGCCGTGATACATCGAGGCGGTCCCTTGCGGATCGTTACCTTCAATGAGTAGCACTCGGTGACCTTGCAGAGCTAACCATTGAGCTTCATGCACTGCAGATGAGGTTTTATAAACGCCGCCTTTGTGCGACATAACAGCTAACACAGCTGGATTTTTGTCTGCAGGCCGTTGATTCGGATTGCCGAAAATGCTGCGCATATGGCTAATCTGGTCGATGGTATAGCCGGCGCGACGTTCAACGCGACCGCGTAACTCAAAATCAGGTGGTGGTAGTCGCCCATTTTTTTCAGCATCCCTAATTGCTTGCGGCGAAACGCCGATTAAATCAGCAACCTCGGTTATCCCCCAGCGACGAGTGATACGGCGAGCCTCGGGGCTATCATCACCAAATTGAGCTATAGCAATGGCCTGCGTCATCTCCTGCCCGCGGCTGATACATTCATGCAGTAAATTAATAAGCGACATTCCAATCCCCCTTGAGGAGTAATTTTCCTTTATGTTTTTTATCGTACTTTATGTATTTAACGCAAAGCAACGTAAAAAACGCAAAGTTGATGATAAAAAGCAAAGTTTATGATTTAACCAACAGAAACAGGCTTTTAGCGTGCTTAGCCAATGCATTATGAGTAGAAGGTAAGTTAGAAGAAGAAGTGTAAAACCTAACTTTATGTTTTTTATAGATAAAGTTGTTATCTGTCTTCAACTCTATCGGAAGATAACAGACTGCTTTCGAGGCCCTTTTTATTTTAAGGACATCAACCGATAAATAGACCACAACAACGTAACACTATCAGACAACATAAACACAAAGAAAAATTTAGGCTTCCCCATTCCTTAACTTGATCACAAAAACTCACATCATAACACAATTGCATTTCATAGGTTAATCACAACAATTGGCATCGTAACCAATTCAGAGAACATAGTCAAGCATCATAACACAACGGCGCTACATATCAGCACACAATAGCCCATTATACGCGCGTATAATGGGTTATTGTGTGCTGATTATCGTAACACAGTCTCACATTGATTTGCGCACGAATCTAAATAGTGTTATTTTATATTTATGTGATTATGTTATGATAGTCACGGCGTTTGATTGCACTTTGATTGTGTGATGTTTCTCAGTTTGTGTTATGATGATTAAGGGCGAGAACAGGAGGTAGACCATGCGTAAGGTGAAGATTGGTGAGCTAATCAATTCGCTTGTGAACGAGGTTGAGGCTATCGACGCCTCGGATCGTCCACAAGGCGAAAAAACAAAGAAAATTAAAGCCGCAGCTATAAAATATAAGAATGCATTATTTAATGATAAAAGAAAGTTTCGCGGAAAAAGCTTAGAAAAAAGAATTTCGGCTAATACTTTCAATGCCTATATGAGCCGGGCAAGGAAAAGATTTGATGATAAATTACATCATAACTTTGAAAAAAACGTAATAAAATTATCCGAAAAGTATCCATTATACAATGAGGAATTATCCTCATGGCTTTCTATGCCTGCGGCATCAATTCGACAAAATATGTCAGCTCTGCAAGCCAAGCTAAAAGAAATAATGCCATTGGCAGAAGATTTATCAAATATAAAAATCGGTGCGAAAAACAGCGATGCAAAATTAGCCAAACTTGCCAATAAATATCCAGAATGGCAATTTGCTATTAGTGATTTAAACAGTGATGATTGGAAAGAAAAGCGAGATTATCTTTATAAACTCTTCCAGCAAGGCTCTTCGCTTCTGGAAGATTTAAACAATCTGAAAGTAAACCATGAGGTCCTCTATCACTTGCAGCTTAGCTCTGCAGAGCGAACCTCCATCCAGCAGCGCTGGGCCAACATACTCAGCGAGAAAAAGCGCAACGTGGTTGTGATTGACTATCCGCGCTATATGCAGGCTATCTACGATATAATCAATAAACCTATATCTTCGTTTGATTTAACCACCCGTCGAGGTATGGCCCCTCTGGCGTTCGCGCTTGCGGCGCTATCTGGTCGACGAATGATTGAAATCATGCTTCAGGGTGAATTTTCCGTCGCAGGTAAATATACAGTAACATTCTTAGGGCAAGCTAAAAAACGCTCAGAAGATAAAGGTGTATCAAGAAAAATATATACTCTTTGCGACGCTGATTTATTTGTGAGTCTGGTTAACCAACTTCGCTCCTGCCCTGCTGCTGCGGATTTTGATGAAGTGGTTAAAGGGTATGGGGAAAATGATACTCGCTCTGAAAATGGTCGTATTAACGCTATTCTAGCGACAGCGTTTAATCCGTGGGTAAAAAAATTCTTAGGCGATGACCGCCGCGTTTATAAAGATAGCCGCGCTATTTACGCCCGCATTGCCTATGAAATGTTTTTCCGCGTTGACCCACGGTGGAAGAATGTCGATGAGGACGTTTTCTTCATGGAGATTCTCGGTCATGACGATGAAAACACCCAGCTGCACTATAAGCAGTTTAAACTGGCAAACTTCTCCAGAACCTGGCGTCCACATGTTGGCGAGGAAAATACCCGGCTGGCAGCGCTGCAAAAGCTGGATAGCATGATGCCAGATTTCGCCAAAGGCGACGCCGGGGTTCGTATTCATGAAACCGTGAAGCAGCTGGTGGAGCAGGACCCATCGATAAAGATCACAAACAGTACCCTGCGACCATTTAACTTCAGTACCAGGCTGATTCCTCGCTACCTGGAGTTTGCCGCCGATGCATTGGGCCAGTTCGTCGGTGAAAATGGGCAGTGGCAACTGAAGGACGAGGCGCCTGCAATAGTCCTGCCTGATGAAGAAATTCTTGAGCCCATCGACGACGCCGATCTCGATGACGGAGACCAGGAAGATGAAACGCTGGATGACGATGAGATCGAAGTAGACGAAAGCGAAGGAGAGGAACTGGAGGAAGTGGACGACGCTGAAGAGGCCGAGGAGGCTGAGCAGGAAGAGAAACATCCTGCCAAGCCAAACTTTAAAGCGCCGAGGGATAATGGCGATGGTACCTACATGGTGGAGTTTGAATTCGATGGCCGTCATTACGCCTGGTCTGGTGCCGCCGGTAATCGGGTAGAGGCAATGCAATCTGCCTGGAGTGCCTACTTCAAGTGACAAAAAGGCCACAGGTTATCGCCTGTGGCCTTTCCAGTATCCAGCCCTACAAAATCAGGAAGAGACGGCAGGAGCCTCTAATTTTGTGGATAAGGCCTCCAGTTTATTGATGGCCAGCTCGAAATGCGCTGGCAGCACCTTCTCCATTTCCGTATTGATATCAGTGATAGGCAATTCTTCACACGACATACTCTGGCGCCCGCCACGAACTACCTCGCGCAGCAGCTCCCGTTCGTAAACTCGCATATTACCTAGGGCAGTTTCTGCCGCCGTTAATATTCGGCGTAATTCGGCAATGATAGCCGGCAGATCGTCGACCGTAATTTGGTTAGGTGATGGATTCCTGCAGGCACGTCGCAGCGCCAGCCAAACACCACTGATCCACGCGTTTCGATACTGAAAACTTTGGGCTATATCGTTTATCAGGCCGCGTAATTCTTCCTTTTGCCGCCAGTCCAATGGTTCGCCGGCGCTTTTTGGGGTGGTTTCGACGTAGCTGTATTCACCGTTTTTCCGGATGGCTGGCAGGACTTCGTTGGTGACCCACTTGCGGAACCGCCAGGCCGTCGTTCCCTGCTTCACCGCATCGCGGCAGCGGAGGATCAGAGTGTACAGGCCGGACTCAGAAATAATCGAGACCTTCTGGTTGCCACCAGGGGTGTAAGTTGAACTTACTCCCTTTTCATCATCGTCCAGCGCGTCAAGGGACACGCGAGAGTTAGTTAACCTAAGAGCATCACAAACATCCTTGGCCACAAACCACGGATTACCATCAATCATAATTACCCGAACAGGGTGCGCTTCCTGAAACGAGAAAACAGAGAGTGCGTTCATTCGGCCTCCCTGGTGGTCAGCTGCGCTGACAGAGAAGAAGAACAGTTTCGGGCTTCTTGAACCAGCTCACGGGCAACCTGGAGTAATTCTGCCGCCTCCTGCATATACAGTGAGGCCTCGTAACTGGAGATCGTCCGATGGGCAGAGGAAACCAGCGCTTCTATCTGCGCCAGGCGCTCCTCAATCGATTCCAGCAGGCCCTGGGTGTTTAGCTGCACCTGATTCATGCGGCCACCCCGCTAACCCGGATACGGGCTGACAGAACGAGAACAAAACGGCTGGCGAACTGGCGACGGGCTTCACGCTCGGATGAGGCGATGGTGGACAGATGATGAATATGGGATTTTTTATCGGTACGGCAGATCGCTGCGAACTTGAATTTGAACATGGTATGCACTCGTGTTTGGTTAAACAGTGCTACCACCAGAGGTTCCAATCTCTATATGGTGGCAGCCCAGACGGGGTTGGAACTACCGGTACCAAACGAAACCGGCCAGTCTTTCGACTGCCCCGCCTGAGCCGCCATAAATTGGGCATGCGCAGGCATTACACACAAAAAAACACGCTGGCGCGTGCTGTGCGTCGTCTGGTTATTCGGGGTTCCAATCCCGGCTGCAGATTTTGCTGCAGCGGGCTAACTTTACCGCCAAAGCGCAACGCACGTCAATAAATTACATAGAGATTTTACCCCGTGACCAGTCACGGCGACAGGGGGTTTTATAGTTTGCTTTACTAACTGATCAGAACATGATCGATATTTAAAGGCGGTCACACAGAAGGAAAGAGTTCCGGCAAACGCTTCTCATAGCAAACATCATCGAAATATTTCTGAGCAACCTTCGCCTCGATATCTGCAACACTCATTTCCATCGGCCTGATACCGTAAAGCAAGGTTCCCTTATTTAGTTCGAATAATTCCTTACCCTCTTTAGTTCGGGCGTCCTCCAGGACTGTTTCAGCGATATCAGCGAAGCAAATTGCCGCACAGCGAAAATCAGTAAAAACGCGATGGTTTCCCCAATCAGTAACGACATACACAACGCCGGTTGGCCCATTTGCACGACGTTCAATCTCCCGCTCTATCTGTCGTTTCAGTTCATCAAGATCGTCATTGGAAAGCTTCTCAAGCTGGCTATTATCTTGCTTGTTAAAAAAATAAGTAGTAGACATTTTAATCTCCGGCCAATGCTACTTCAGCCCGGTTAACCGGCTGAAGAATGCTGCTGTTTTTGACGTTGTAGCGAATCCCACACGCCCACGGATAAGCCACTGGAATGGGATGGTCAACAAATACAGCGGCACGAACCACAGGCGGTTAAGACGCTGCCAGAACGTCGCGTCACGGCTTGCCATCCATTTGGTATTGTCGACCACCTGGTAATCGTATTGCTCTGGCATTTTGGCTGATTCGGCGTAGTCATCCCCTTCACCGCAAAGAAAATTACATATCTCTTTCCAGTTTTCGAAACCCTGCTCTTTTAACTTACGCTCAAGCTCATGCCGAAACAAAACCGGCACCCATCCCCTGCGGTAAATCATAATGGTTTCCCCTCTAATGCTGACAATTCCATGCGATCAAGTATTCTCAGCAGGTAACGCGCATCCTCAGCATCAGCAAGGCCAGCTTCATTGATGGTGACTTGTACCAGGCGATCACGCAGATGGTTGAATACCTCATGAACGAACGGTTCCGGGCTGTTGTGCAATGCCAGCTGCACGACCTGAAAGCGATGCTGCGCCAGCATGCTTTCAATATGTGCCGCATGGCTTTTTAAAACGGCGGTCATCTGATCCGCCTGCTGTTCCAGAAGTGCATCGATATCTTTAGCCATAGAACGCCTCCTGCGCGTCGTAGCCGCCCGTAACCGTGCCGGTGATGTATTCACGCAGCCGGCGCAGTTCGTTGCTGGAGAGGCGGTCCATGAACTCTGTGAGGTAAAGGGACGCGAAGGTCATCGCTATGCTGGCTGGCGACCAGGAGGTCATTGTGGCCAGCTCATCATCAGACAGCGCGGTCATCGCCCAGGCCTCCGGCACCGGCACCGGCAGCTCGGCCAGCGCCTCAGTTATTACTGAATGAGGGGCGTCCAAATCCTGCTCGTTTGTGGATCGCGTTTTATGATCCATATATATATTGAGATCTAAACCGTGATCCACTTCGGTGGTGGCTTTCTCGGCTTTACGCAACTGCAGAGACAGGCCGTCGTCTTTACGGTTCTCCAGAATTTCCATCATGAACGCCGCCGACTGCTGATCCACAAAGCGTATGGTCGGGCGCTTGTCTCCGTCCCTGGCGCGGCGCTTGTCGGTTTTCAGGCCGAGCGACTCGCAGATGGTTTTAAACAGTGCCTCGGGGACCTTCGGCTTGCCTTTGGGCGTCATAAAGCCACCAATGCGCAGGACGTTGTTTAACAGGTCTCGCCGTTCGGTGGTCATGAGTTTATCCCTGGCGTATGCCAGGCGCGCCTGGGTGGCTTCTCCGGTCATGGTTTCCGGGTCGATGCCGCAATCAATGAAGTACTGCCGTAGCACCGTAGATTTGAGGCCATAGAAGCCGCGCATACCGACCTCGACCGCGGGTGTCGATTTGACTTTGTACTCGGTGATGCCAGGGTGTTTCGCCTGGAATGCTTCATCAGCCTGCTCGCGGGTCATCGCGGTGGCGGTAAAGTATTGCCATTGGCCCGCCTGCCTGAAAGCGTAGGTGAAGTTGATTGCGGACTCCTCGCGGTCGAAACGCCGCGCGGTGATCTCATCGAGCAGCATGGTTTCATAACGGCGAACCTTATCGCGGGCGCCGTCGAAGTAGAATTTCAGGTTGTCCTCGTTGACCGGCAGTTTCAGCTCATGCTCGATGTCCCAGCGGACCAGCTTCGCCTGCTCTTCCAGGGTCAGGGCGCGTTTCTTCAGAATGGCTTCCCGTTCAGATTCGTTCGGCGTTTCGATATTCAGGTGGAGATCCAGCGTTTGTTCCCAGACAATTTCGCGGGCTTCCTTGCGCAGCTCCTTGCCGACGCAGTTCGCCAGCTCGTCGGATGCCAGGGGGGCAACCTTGTAGCCGTCGCTGTGCATTATGCAGATCATATTGCTGGCGTAGTCATTACGTGCGGAGGCCTCAATCGCTGCTGCCTTGATTTTCATCCGGGTAAAATCGGTGTTGGCCACACCCATAGAAATGCGGTCGCCGTCGAAAACAACGTCGGTTAGTTCGCCGTTCATGCCGGCAGTGGCCAGCAATGCCTGGACAAACGCACGCTCAATTTTTTGCGGATCGGTTTCGCGTCGTGCGCGAACCTTGTCAAAGCCAATAATGAACTCTTTGGCTGTGCGGTCGCGGCGCAGCATCTGGATAGCATCGCTGGGGACCACTTCGCCGCAAAACATGCCGAAATGGCGGTCGAAATGCTTTTGCTCGATGGAGACGCCGGAGGATATCGACGGGCTGTAAATCAGGCCGTCGTACTTCTTCACCATCTTCTTCGGTTTATTGGTGAATTCTTCAACCTCGGGTTCCGGCTTGCTCTTCTGGTTTACGCAGAGGAATTTTTTCTCCGGGTAACGCTGGCGCAGCGTGGCGGTAACGTCTTCTGCGAAAGTTGAGCTATCGGTCGCCAGCATGATTTTTTCACCGAGTTCCACCGCTTTAATCACCTCGGTCATGATGCGATCTTTCTCGGTGTAGAATACGCGGATAGGTTCGCCCGTTTCGCGGTTGCGAACGTCGACCGGCAATTCGATAACGTGAATTTGCAGCCATGCCGGCAGGCCCATTTCTTCGCGGCGCTTCATCGCCAGTTCTGCCAGGTCGACCAGCAGATCGTTAGCATCTGCGTCTACCATTATGGGGTGCAATTCAGTTCTGGCCAGCGCGTCGATCAGCGTATTGAAAACGGCGACCGGGTTCTCCATTGCGCGGCCAGAAAGGATGGCGCGAAGTCCCTGCGTTGCCTCATCAAAGCCGAAATAGTCATGCTGGCGCATCAGCGGCTGCCAGCAGCCTTTGACGATGGAGTTGATGCAAATGGTCAGCTTATTCGCGTATGGCGCCATTTCCTGATAGCCGGGGTCCTGGTAATGCAGAATATCGGCCTTGGTCCCTTTCTGCTCTGTCATCATTTCCCACAGGCCACCGATGAGGCTTACGCGGTGCGCAACGGAAACGCCGCGATCAGCGTTATGCATCAATGGGCGCAGCAGGCCTGTCGACTTACCCGATCCCATACCGGCGCGAACAATAACGATGCCCTGCAGCTGCTGCACGTATTGCAGAATTTCATCCGTCATCACGGATGTTTCAAAGCGTTTATACGTGATGTGCTGGGGACGCTTGTTCGGGTCGGTGATCCGCTCGCTAAAGGAACGAGGTGCCTGGGCAGTACGGCATTTGCGGTTCAGGCGGCGTGCGATGTGGTCTTTAACCGTGGCGCGATAGACGCTTTCCAGTCCCATATCACGCAGCACGATGCAGAACATGTTAAACAGATCCGCCGGGCTATTCGGTACCGGGCAGGTCAGCATGCCAATATCCACCGCATTCAGCAGTTCTTTAGCAAACGTCCTGCGGTTGTCACGTTTAGCCGTTTTCAGCTTGTTTAGCGTCAGAGACAGCAAATCAGTGCTGTTACTCAGGCGGTTCCCTTTGGCGAATAGCTGGCGACAGGTCTCGCGGAGTCCACGTAATCTGTGCAGGTCGTTGAAGTCGCTGCACTCCAGCTGGGGATCGTCTTCAAAGGTGGGATAAACGCATTTGATGCCGCTAAATTTTGCGAGAATGTCGAAGCCGGTACGTAAGCCGGTGTTGCCCTTACCTTCAGCCGATGATTTGCGGTCGTTATCCAGGGCGCAGGTAATTTTTGCTGCCGGGTACATGTTCACCAGCTGCTCAACAACATGGATCATGTTGTTTGCGGCCACAGCGACCACGACAGCATCAAAGCTTTTTTTCGGGTCCTTACGGGTAGCCAGCCATACGGACGCGCCGGTGGCGAAACCTTCCACCACTGCAATATTTTGCGCACCGTTCAGGTTGCCGATAACAAAGCACGCCCCGACGAAATCACCACTGGTGATCGCGCTGGTCTGGAATTTACCGCCGCGCTGGTCGATACGCTGCCAGCCGACAATTTGTCCGTCTTTGCGTCCGTCCAGGTGGGCCAGCGGAATCGCCATGTATGTAGTCGGTCCACGGCTCCATTTTGCGTTGTCGTGACTGGTCACGCGACGAATATCGCAAGCGCTGAATACGTCACGAATGCCTTTTTTCACTGCGTAAGGCCACGACCCGTCCTCAGCTGGCGCATGTTCCCATGCACTGTGGAACGCCAACCATCCGAGCAACCGTTCTTGCTCTAACTGATTGTTTTTAAGTTCATTTATCCGTTGCTGTTCGGCGCGGCGCTTGCGGGCTTCTGCCTGGCGTTCAATACGCGCCAGTTCTTCAGCAGGTTGTGCGACCACGGTCGCATGATTTCTTTGTTGTTCACGGCGGTATTCGGCGAACAGGAAGGAGAAGCCGCTCCAGGAACCTTCGTCATGCCCTTTCTGGACAAAGTTGACGAATGGGTAGCTGATGCCGCTTTTGTGTTGTTCCTTGCGGGAGTAGATTTCCACACGCCCTTTGAGGCTCTTTTCCAGAGCCTCGGGGGCGCCACCGTTATATTTAGAATAACGCTCTTCCCCGCCGCGCGGGTTCAACTGAATGTTATCAGCGCATGCTGTCCAGTTAATGCCAGCCATTGTGGCCAGCTCTGACAGCTCATCCCGCGCTGCTTCAAGCAATGAATACGGATCGCTACCGAAGCGAGCCGCATAGAATTCTTGTAAGGTCATTTTAAGCCTTTCCATGCGAATTTATGATTTTTCGGGTTGAAAAAATCCGCAGGAGCAGCCACAATAAACGCACAAATCTTCGTAGGGACTGTGTTGCGTTTATCGTGGTGCTGCTCCTGAAAAAAGGCCCGAGTTTGCCGACTCGGGTTTTTTTTCATCTTTTTTCAGCTGCTGCAGTCTGATTCAACCGCGATACATTATAGCTCGCATTAAACCAGATTTATAGGCAGCAATAAACCCTGTTATTCTGTCATCTACCCTCTATCATGAACGATTTGATCGTACCGACTATTTGGTGCACAAATTGAAGATCACTTTTCTCATGGATAACTCGTTGAGAGTTAACGCCATCTAAGTAGTAGCGCTCATCGTCGAAGCGCGCTAACCGCTGTATCGAGATTTTCCCGTCTTTATCACAAACTAACACATCCTCACCCGGAACTGGCGTGAGAGCTGAGTCAACCAGGACGACGTCACCCGGCTGATAGTTGTGCTGAACCTGGTTCCCGACAGTGAGCGCATAAACGGTTTCCCGTTGGCTAACAAATGGCAGGAATCGTTCTGTGTTGGCAGGTTCTCCTGGCTGCCAGTCGCTATCCGGACCACTTTCTGTTGTGCCAATAACAGGAACGCGGTCAGGATCAGATTCAGTACCAAAAAGTATCCATTGCACAGGTTTGCGCAGGCATTTCGCCAGGGCAAGCCCGATCTCCAGCGACGGCATTACATCGCCACGTTCTAAGTTTTGGACGCCAGGAAGAGAGATACCGACACTTTGCGCGACTTGCTTCAGTGTCATCTTCAATTCTAAACGGCGTGCTTTCAGTCGTTCGCCTCGTGTTTTCATACGATCAATCATAAACGATCTCTTTATAGCTGGCTATAAAATTTATGAATTATACCTAGCTTTAATTTATGGTTATGGCATATAATAATTTTATGAAGCCAGAAGAACTTATCCGCCACTTTGGCGACGTCGAAAAAGCAGCTGCAGGCGTAGGTGTAACACCTGGCGCGGTCTATCAATGGCTTGCGGCTGGGGAGATTCCACCGTTACGCCAGAGCGATATTGAGGTCCGCACGGCATACAAACTGAAGAGCGACTTCACCGTTAAGCGGGTTAGCAAGGACGGTAGTGATGGAACTTGAACGAATCCGCGCTTGTGTGGCTACGGCCCTTTCAGATCTGCATTACCTTCAGCGAGGAATTTTAGAAGTTCAGCTTGAGCAGTTACGTCTTGCCAACTCCGGCAGGTTTACTGATAAGCCAACCCGGGTCATTCAAATGGGCGAGAATAATAAATACGAGATCTCGGTCGCGGCTGAGCAGGTTCGTTACCATGTTGGGAAAACGTTTAAGCAATCCTCAATGCTGCTGACTGAACTTGATTTTCAGACGGCTAGTTGGCGCAGAGCCATTGAGCAGTTAAATCGTGAGGAAATTGCCTGGCTGCATTATTGCTATGGCTGTAAGCCCAATTTTGAAAATGATGAAGTTATATGCCAGTGGCTATGGCTGGATTTTCTTGTCGCTCATTCAAAGGCTGATTTCAAAAAAATGAAAGAGGCGACAAAGAAAAAGATGCGCAATTTAACTTATTACGCCATCCAGCAGGTTAAGGCTTCAATATTACGCGGAGAGGATGTGGACCCGCTGCGTGAGGATGAGCATATAAGTCTTTTGCTTAATATCACCGTCGATAGCTGGCGTAAGGATTATAAAAAACGCTGGCTATTAATGAAATCACGATGCCTGCATCTGAATAGCATCGCGTTATTTAACGCAGCGGAGAAGCGCAGTGAAATCATCAACCGCCATTGTACAGGAAGTGCCAACGTGCCTGTGCCAGCAGATTATGCACAGGAAGCCCGGTAAACCCGAACTGAGGTATGCCGCAAACCGTAAAGAGTACATTATCTGGTGCCCTACCTGCGATTACCGGACTCATCCTGATACGAACCGGCAATCGGTTATCACTGAGTGGTACCTGTCAAATCAGCCTGGTAATAAACACATCGAAGATATGTGGCTGAAACGTTATCTGGAAATAAAAGAGGGTGCGACCGCGGTCGCATAGGGTAATGATGCGAACTCCATTTAAACAAGGCCCCATGTCATACGATGATGCGGTGCGAATTTCTAACGTTTATCGAAATAAAGGTCGAGAGACTTTAATCACGCGTTCGGATGATTTAGACGGGACGTATTACGTTTTTGTTTATCTCCCTGAGTCCAGAAAAGTCCCAACGCCATCCAGAACTTTTCAACAAAAAATATGGGAATAAAATGCTTACCTACCATCAATCAATTTTTAAAATGATTATGGCAAATTGGCTGAACAGCGATCATGTCATCATCGATACTGAGACCACCGGGCTTATGGCTTCTGATGAAATTATCGAGATCACGATAATTAATATGCGTGGTGAGATTCTGTTAAACACCTTGGTGAAGCCGAGCCGCCCTATTCCGCCAGAAGTTACCAAAATTAATAACATCACCAACGAAATGGTCGCTGATGCGCCAGCATGGCGCGAGGTTTTCCCGGCTGCGCTGAAAATTATTCGTAAGCATAAATGGCTGGCATGGAACTCCAGTTTTGATGCCCGCCTGATGGTGCAGACCTGTCTGCAGAGCGGATTTTTTGATGACCTAAAGCCTCACCTCATCACCTCCATCATCATGGCCATTGAGACGCGCCACATTGACGCCAAAGCGGTTTATGACCAGTGGTATGGGGAGTTCGACGAGAAGCGCAAAAACTTCAAAAGGCAGAGCCTGGCTACAGCAGCTGCGCGCCACGGCATTTCAACCGCTGGCGCCCATCGCGCGCTTGCTGATTGCCTGATGATCCTCGGCGTGCTGAAACAGGTTTGCCAGCCGGAGGTCGCATGAACGCAGAACTATTCAACTACAGCTTGAAAACGCTACAGGTGCTGAACGTTGTCGCAGATTTGGTTTTATCAGTGGCGCTGTTTGGCTTTGGGTACGGTCTTCTTAACTTGCTTGAGTGGTGGCTTGCATGACAGATATCGCCCGGCTGATTAACAGCATTAAGCGCCGCACGTCCTCAGCAAGAGAGCTTGGCTACGATGTCCTGTTCGTGGCACTCGATGATTTGGATGTCCTGGCTGATTCGCTGGAGACGGCGCTGCGCGCAAACGCCGCCCAGGCCGCTCACATCGAGCAGCTGCAGGACAAGTTTAACAAACTTGCAGCGGAGAATGTGGCGCTGAAAAGAGTTCCGGAAACAGACAGCGTGGCAATGTTGCTTGCTCTGGATTCGTTCCGCAGCGAGCCATTGCCGGATGTCGGTTTGCAAAAGGCGTTTGAAAGCTTGATGTATCACCGGATGACTCCCGCCACCGACGCCTACCTGGCCGGGATTAAGGCTGATGGGGTGGAGGAGTGGGTTTCCAGCAGAGATGGCCGCTGGAATGGCACGACAGAAGAGGCGCTTAATTTCGCCAAGCAGCTGCGCGAAGGAGGGAAAGTATGAGACTGCAAATGCGCACTCCCGATGGTTCTGTGATTGTCGAGAGCAACCTGGTATCTCAGTTTTACCCCGATTACGAAAGCGGTGGTGAGCTAACAACAATCGAAACTGTTTCTTCTGACGGTGAAGCCTCCTTTGTGAAAGTTAAGCACTCGTTTCATCAAGTAACCCATGCTCTGGCTACTGCATGGAGCGTAGATGAAAAAGAAGCGATGCACACTCAACGGGAGGAATGCCGTGGCTAAAACCCCTGCAGAACGGCAACGGCAGCGCCGTGAACGTTTAAAGCAGTCCGGCACAACCAGACGCGATTGGGTACTTGAGCCGGAGGAACTGCGCATGCTGGGCGAGATTTGCATCCAGCGTCGCCCAGGCAGAACGCCGTATTCAGAAAATGAAGTAATCGGCCTGTTGATCCGAAAGAACTACAAAGAGCTTCAGAAGAGCCTGGCGAACACATGCCAGCGATGTGGCCAGGCGCTGCCGGTGTCTGAATGCATCTTCGACGGCGAAAATTCATGCTTACTGACGACTGTCAGACTAAAGCTGGCTATTAAGGCGTGACTGGTCACGGAGGCTTAAAAATGGATAAATCGGCATTGCTTTTGGAGAAACTCCGGCAACGAACGCAAAGTAGCCTGGCCAGCGGTGGCGACGGCTTTGTCTTTGCATCGATGCTGGTCTTTGACGTGGGCTTGAATGCCCGGACTATTCGGCAAATGTTGGACGTTGCAGTAAGGAACGGGACGCTTGAAAAAAGGGAAAGAGGCATAGGCCGTGCGCATAAGTATCGGACAAATCTGCAAATTTGATGAGCACCTTGACAGGAAATGACGTTTTAGCATTTGCCAAAACGCCTGTGTTTTTATACAGTATATTAATATTTTGTAAGACGAATAACGGGTAGGCTATGTGATGGAAGATACGGTCCTCTCAAATTGTGAAAGGCTGGACGCTGAGCTGAGTGATATCGATGCCGTATTAGATATGGTGTCGGTGGCGATGGCATCCCCGGAGGCCAGTTTGCATGTGGCTCAAACAATGCGCCTCATTTGTATGTCACGTCGGATGTTGCAGCGGTGCCGGGATCTCAACAAGGTTGAAGGAAGAAGCCACTAGCCAGCCGAATTGAAAAAGGTGAGGTCTCCCTCACCTTTTTACGTTCAGTATACGGCCTGGATGTTAATTTCAGCGCCGCACGCTTGCGCGTATTTGCTCAGTGTCTTCATGCTGGCCCCCAACGGGTTCCCCTCGAGGCGGCTAATAGCAGATGGCGTGATCCCCATCCGCTCCGCCAGGGCAGATTTGCTTAACCCAGCCTTTTCACGCATCTCGTACAGCATTTCGACCAGTGCCAGCTCTTTATCTGCTTCCTGGTAACCCCGGATTGCCTCCGGGGTGTTGAGCAGACTTTCTTTGACCTGGTTAAATGGGATGCCTTTTACTTTCATTAGCTCATCTCCTTCAGGCGCTTTCTCGCTATCTCTATGGCCCCTGCCGGGGTTTTTTGTGTCTTCTTAACAAACGCATGCAGTAGGTAGATTTCGTGGCCGACTGCGTAAGCGTATAACGTTCTTGCTATGTTTTTGTCTCCAACCCTTAACTCAAAAAGCCCGGCGCCAATTACGCGGCTATGAGGCATTTTTAGTTTTCCTTCACTTTCCAGTCTTTCAATCAGTCGGGTCATGCGACCTCGTAACTCGTCCGGTAGTTCCTGTAACTCTTCCAGCGCTGCCGGGTGGGTTATCACGTTAAACATAGTATATCCTCCCTATGTGTTTAAATATACCAATAAATTAACTTTCACGCAATAGAGAAATTTCACTAAAAAGTGAAAAATAAGACTAGATGTCTCATGTTGCCAGAGTTACAGTTCGTGTCGTTGAGACGGGAAACAAACCCGGTAACTAGATGAATTTGGAGGATATTGTGAACTATCAAGGCAACGAAAAAATGAGACAGGACGCGGCTGAGATTTCTAACGAGCTGTATGAACTCTGGCAAAAAGTGAAGCGTTTCCAGCGTGAGTACAGCTTCAACAGCGAGAACATTACAGACAGACTGGCGGGCCGACTGATTGGAACAATGGAACCCAAACTGGCCGACCTTAACAGCTTTATGGCCGATGTCGATTACCAGTTTGAAGATTAAAGGGGGGAATGATGAACGTGAAACAGATCCGCGAAAATATGACCGAAGCGGCCTTGAGCGTTGAGAGTGTAATGCGGGGACACCCCCGCATCACCCTGCAGGAATTAAGCACCGCCTGCAGCATTAGCCTGCCAGCGGTGGAGTTTATTATCGAGCAGATGCTTTGTATGAGGGTGGCGCAGCGAGGCGCTTTTGGGCGGTACTCCCTTACCCCGGAATACCAAAATGGTAGCTTTTAAAAACTGTGCGACCACGGTCGCACAGAAAGAAAAGGATAACTTTTGAAAAACTGTGCGACCGCGGTCGCATAGAAAGAAAATGAAAAAGGTTGGCAAATAAGGCTTTTTTAGGTATCGTTTTTGTATGTTGGGAATTTTATAGCCAACGCCCTCACAACCGCCGCCAAGGCGGTTTTTTTATGCCTTGGAAATGGGCGCTACAGCATGTGTCACCATGCTGTAGCTTTCAACCCATGCCGCCTGACAGGGTCAAAACAAGGCCCATTGCTGATTGCGCAACAGCAAAAAGAGCCTACCAAAAAAGGCCACTAAAGACCATGAAAAACACTGTGAAAATAAACAGTGCTGAACTTGTGGATGCAGATTCACTTGAGTACATCAAAACCCTGCCGGACAACAGCTTAGACGCCATCATCACCGACCCACCGTATTACCGCGTAAAGGCAAATGCCTGGGATAACCAATGGCCCAGCGTAACGGATTATTTGGCCTGGCTGGATGAGTTTTTCGCCGAGTTCTGGCGAGTGCTTAAGCCAGCAGGGTCGTTATATGTGTTCTGCGGGCCGAAATTATCATCGGACACCGAGCTGTTGTTACGTGACCGTTTCAACGTGCTGAACCATATCGTTTGGGCCAAACCCAGCGGGCGCTGGAATGGCGCGCGTAAAGAAGGTTTCCGCTCTTATTTTCCGGCCAGTGAGCATATTTTCTTCGCAGAGCATTATGGCGCGGAAGGCTTTGCTAAAGGCCAGGCTGGGTATGCGACAAAGTGCCAGGAGTTGAAAGGCCAGGTCTTCGAACCGCTTATCGCTTATTTCCGCGATGCTCGCCAGCGACTTGGTATTTCCGCTGCCGAAATCAACGCGGCAACCGGCACGAAAATGTGTAGCCACTGGTTTAGCGCCAGCCAATGGCAATTACCCAATGAACGGCAGTACCTGGCGCTGCAGGCGCTGTTTAACCGTAAGGCCGCAGAGCAGGGAATAACGGGATTGTCAGAGCCGCATGCGGCGCTGCAGGAGGAATACGGCTCTTTAACGGCGCTATATTCCGAACTGGTTATGCAGTATTCCGAACTGCGACAGCAGTATGAGAATTTGCGGCGCCCTTTCCATGTGACAAAAGATGTTCCACACACCAACGTGTGGACGTATCCACCGGTTCCGTACTATCCGGGCAAACACCCATGCGAAAAACCGCTGCAGATGATGCTCGACATCATTTCGGCTTGTACGCGCCCTGGCGATGTGATCGCCGACTTTTTTATGGGGTCGGGTGCAACGATAAAAGCCGCGCTGCAGTTAGGACGCGGAGCCATCGGCGTAGAGCTGGAAGAGGAGCGATTTTTACAGACGGTCTCCGAGATAGAAAAACAATAATCAACAGCCTCGCCTAAGTGCGGGGCTTTTTATTACCCGCCACGCGGGTGGCGGAGTCATGAACACAGCTATCGAATATGGAAATCCTGATCTCTGGCTGGTCTTGCTCATGCTGGCCGCCGGGGTGGTATCAAGCGCCCTGCTTTCCGAACCCCCTATCAACCCGCGCCGCCTCATCGGAGACGTTCTGAGAGGCGTAATCGTGGCCATCATCCTCTGGGCTTACGGCGCTATGGGCAACATCTCAATTTTGAACGTAATCACTCTCGCCGGTTTATCGGCTGTGGCATGGCCACACACCGTCAACGAAATCACCGGCTTTGCAAAACGAACTATCAGCCGAATTTTCGGCGGGAGAAAAGAACGATGAATTATGGACTGGTGAGCAAGCAAGACGCGCGCCTGTATGCCGAAGCCGTTTGCGATGTGATCGGGCATGGCAAGGCGAATGCAGCTGTTTTGCTGTGTGTCGAAACGGCCGCAGCCGAGACATTGCTCGGCGATTACAAAGACCCGACGCCGACCAGCGCCGGAACCGGATTAACCCAGGTTGATCTCGGTACCTTCGAATGGCTCCGCGATAAGTACAAAAACAGCCGTTATGCCCCGGTACTGCTGAATCAGTTTGGTATCGACCTGAGCCGAACAGTTTATGCGGAACTGAGGACCTCGCCGCTGATGGCGATGCTGTTTTGCCGCCTGCGCTATCTGGCGGTTTCAGAGTCGATTCCGGCGACTCGCGAGGCCCGCGCAGCGTACTGGAAAAAATATTACAACACCTCGGCAGGCAAAGGCACGCCGCAGGATTACATTGATAAATGCCAGCGCGCTGGCGTTGATGCGCTATTCACGCAGTGAGGCGCGAGGAGTGATTATGAACAGTTTAAAACGTATGGCTAAAGCCTGGTTGCTGATGAATGGTGCCTTCGTCCTTCTTGTGATGGCGACGCAACCAGCGATGGCAAATGAGAGCCAGAATCTTGGTTTGGATCTGGATTCAATTCTGAGCGCTCTTCCTGCAGGCTGGGCCAGCAGCGTAACTGCCGTATTTATCGTGCTGTATGCGGTGGCGCAGCTGCGCGCCGTACTCCCCCCGTCAGTGACCAAAAGGATTCCCACGGTGGTCATGAAAATTCTCGACCTCGTTGCCGCGAACTATGCCCACGCCCGGAACGCTGATGCGATCAGCAAAGTTGCGCGGGATGCCGGGAAAGCCAAAGGCCCATCAGATGTTGATTATCGTGTGATGGTGGAAACGGCCAAAAACAATGGAGAGCTTCGTGGAAGCCGGATTGAGAGTGCTGGCGATTATCCTGGAGATGATCGCCCAGGCAGTAAAAGCCCGCAATGAAGCGGAGCGCCAGGCGAGGATTGAGTATGCGCGTAATAACCCAGCTGATTATCTGCGTCGCTTTGGCCGGGTGCGTGAAATCAACGCCAATGACACCAACACTGAATCCGGCTCCGTGCGCAGCGGAAAAGCCGGTGATTGATGTGGTTCACGTCGATGGGCATTTCGTTATCGCTGATGACGATATGGGTAAACTGACCGGCTACATTGCCGCACTGGAAGCGGGCTGCACCGCACCGAGATAAAGTCAACTATAAAAACGACTATCCCCGCGACGGGTCACAGGATAAAGTATCTACGCAAATGATTGACGTGTGTTGTATGTTGGCGGTAGAGTTACCCCGCTGTAGCAAAATCTGCAGCCGGGCGTGAGAACCCGCGAGACAATCAGCGCACAACACGCGCTTGCGTGTTTTTTTGTGTGTAAATCCTGCGCATACCTGAATTATGGTGGCTCAGGTGGGGCAGCTTTCGGGCTGGCCGGTTGCTGATTGTGCCGGTTTCTCACCCCCGCCTGGGCTACCACCAATTGAGCGTGAGAACTCTGGTGGTGGCAAAACCATCAATCAGAGGTGAATCATGTATCAGTTCAAATTCGCGGCGATCTGTCGGACCGACCGTAAAAACAACATTCATCATTTTTCGACTATTGCTGATAGTGAGCATGCAGCGCGCCGCCAGCTTTCCTACAAGTTCGTTCTGTTTTTCCAGGCACGCCTACCAGTATCGGGAGGTGCAATATGGATCAAATGAAAATGAACGAACATGGACTAGCTGAATCGCTAGAATCTGTACTCTGTCAGATAGTTGCTTTGCTAAATATTACCCAGAATGCACTTGATGGAAGTGAAAGTAGCATCTATGTGCGAGATGCTGTGCAAATGCTAAGTGCTGCACGTAATCTGGCTATTGAAGCAGAGCAATACCGAGCCGAATGGGAACAGCTAACCCTCGGTAATAGGTAGGATATTGTATGCTGAAGCGACAGGCCTTCAAATTCCAGCTAAGACCAAATGGTCAGCAGGAGCGCGATATGCGGCGCTTCGCAGGGGCTTGTCGCTTCGTTTTTAACCGCGCGCTGGCATTTCAGAATGAGAACCGTGAAGCCGGAAACAAATATATTCCCTATACCAAAATGGCTTCATGGCTCATTGAGTGGAAATCAGCGCCTGAAACACAATGGTTGAAAGAATCTCCCTCACAGCCGTTGCAGCAGTCACTGAAAGATCTGGAGCGCGGCTACAAGAACTTCTTCCAGAAACGCGCAGCGTTCCCCCGCTTCAAAAAACGAGACCAAAGCGATGCATTTCGCTACCCGCAGGGCGTAAAGCTCGATCAAACCAATAGTCGTATATTGCTGCCAAAGTTAGGGTGGATACGCTACCGCAACAGTCGTGAAGTCACTGGCGAAGTGAAAAATGTCACGGTCAGCCAGTCATGCGGTAAATGGTACGTCAGTATCCAGACGGAATACGAAGTGACTGCTCCCGCTCACCATGCAAAGTCAATGGTCGGGTTGGATGCCGGAGTCACGAAACTTGCCACACTATCAGATGGCACGGTATATCAGCCCGTCAACAGCTTTAAAGTAAGCCAGCGAAAGCTGGCAGTGCTCCAGCGACAATTAAGCCGCAAAGTAAAATTCAGCGCAAACTGGCAGAAACAGAAGAAAAAAATCCAGCGTCTGCACTCGCACATTGCCAATATCCGGCGCGACTACCTTCACAAAGTCACCAGTGAAATCAGCAAAAACCACGCGATGATCGTCATTGAGGACTTGAAGGTCAGTAACATGTCGAAATCGGCAAAAGGTACGGCAGAGCGGCACGGACGAAACGTCAGAGCCAAATCAGGCTTAAACCGTTCGATACTGGATCAGGGCTGGTACGAAATGCGCCGTCAGCTTGAGTACAAGCAGCTCTGGCGCGGTGGTCAGGTACTGGCGATACCACCTGCCTATACCAGTCAGCGGTGTGCCTGCTGTGGTCATACGGCGAAAGAAAACCGTCAAACGCAAAGTAAATTCGTGTGTCAGGTATGCGGCTACACCGAGAACGCCGATATCAACGGAGCACGTAACATTTTAGCGGCAGGACATGCCGTGCTTGCCTGTGGAGGGATGGTGCAGTCAGGCCGCTCGTCGAAGCAGGAACCCACCGAAATGATTCAGGCGAGAGCCTGAACGTAGTAGGAACCCATGTCCTTTAGGGCGCGGAGGATGTCAAACCACGGTTCACTATCCGCCGGTCGCATAGCGGGAAAATGGAGGCTATGCGACCACGGTCGCACAGGCCAAGAACCGGTATCCCCATTTAGGGATAAATCGTGTTCTATCCCCATAAAGGGATAACTGGTCTGCCACTGTAGAGCATAAGGCTGCCTTCGGGCGGCCTTTGTCTTTTTATCATCACATAATGGGGAAACTCATGCCTGATCGCTCAAGTAATCCGCCCAATGCATATCAACAACTCAATAATCCTGGCGCAGCAATCACTCAGCTGACCAGAGACATTGCTGAGAACAATGCAAACGCGACCCAGAAGAGTATTTCCAGCATTGGTACCCTGGCCTCAGGACCCGTATTAGAGCTTTCTGATAGTGCTCAGGATGTGCTGTATGCTCTTTTTTTCCGAGGTGCACTCGTATCTGGTGATATTCCTTCAAAAGCCGGCGCCTCCGCACTGCGTTCTCTGGGATTTGCCGAGACCGGCCATACAGCCACGCCATACAAAGGGGAAGACTATTTCACCTGGCTGACTCCTGCGGGGTATGCGTTCGCTATTGGGTATCTGGTTAAAACTCGCTTCGGCAAACAGCCTGCAAATGCAAAATCTTCCGGGCAGCCCTCGGTTCATCCGGAAGGATTAAGCATTAACAAAGCCATGATTAAAGGGAAGATCAGTAGCGCAGCCTATGTTTGCGGCAATACCATCGAGGAGGAAACGCTGTCGAAGGTTCTGGCCAATTCACTGCATAACGTTCCCCATGAGAAAGCTGGCGATGTTGCTGAACTACTGGCCAGGGCCGTTAAGTCTGCGTTTAGTGCGCTGGGGCATGCATCCGGTGAACAGGAAAAGGAACGGCCTAAAGAATCGGACTTATCCGTCGGTACTTTCAAAGTTTATAGCGAGGGAGAGGTGAAGGTGGCTTCAGGCTCTCCCTTAGCTGCTGAAATAGAAGCCGGGCGTGAAGATCGCAAAACAGCAGGGACCATTAATTTAAAACTGGAGCTGGATACCTCTGATGCCATCGAAAGCATTAATGGGCTGAGCAAAGAAATTTCAGATCTTGTTGATACTGCAATTGCCAACTCGCTCAAACCGGGTGGACGTCTGTACAACGTCGTGCGGGAATCTTCGTTTAACAGCTCGAATACTACCGCCCTTAACTCCCGTGTGACTGATCTTGAATCTTGTCTCAACAGCGCATGTGTTTTGATTAGTGATTTGTCTTGCCGTATTTCAGAACGTATCACTGGTGACGTACATGCCAGCCCGGTCTAAACGTCCATGCCGCCACCGGGGGTGTCCGGCGATAACCAACGACCCCAGCGGTTACTGCGATGCTCACCGGCAGCAACATGCTGGCGACGGCTGGCGCAACTACCAGGGCGGGAAAAGCCGGCATGAAAGGGGCTACGGTCGCCCCTGGGAAATCCGCCGCGCCAGAATCCTCCAGCGCGATAAATATCTATGCCAAAACTGCCGGCGTCATGGCATCGCCACCAAAGCGACCAGCGTCGACCACATCATACCCAAAGCGCGTGGCGGTACAGACGACGATTCCAATCTGGAGTCGTTGTGCTGGCCCTGCCATAGAGCGAAAACAGCAACAGAGAGAACCCGATGAATAATTTCAAAATTGAATACGTTGATGGCGCTTTGACCGTTCTGGAGACGGATGGCCAGTCACGGATGAATGAAGCCGTACATGGCATCCATTTTGAGCATGTCCAGGGCGGACGCCCCCTGCTGAAACTGACGATTGCGCATGATATTGCCCCGGCCTCGACCCCGGCCCCGGCTGCTGCGTCGGCTCAGGAACCTTTAGAGGGTGAGCTGGTACAGGAGCAACAATCCCCGCTGCCTGGCGGTCGCCGTTCCCGCCATCGCCGTGGAGGTAAGCAATGATGTATCAACGCACGGATCTGACGCTCTCCATGTTCTATGCATCCAGCGCTGATGCAGACGGGAACAAAGTGGCTACGTTGACGATGCAGGTAATTGCGGCAGAGGTTGGCGCCGTCCAGACCAGTCAACTGCTATGCATCACCGATAGCGCGAAGAAAAAAACGTATACCGTGAGCGAGCAATCTATCAGTAATGGTTCCGATCCGTTGCTGGTCGCGATTGAGAATTACTGGCGCCAGAGTACGGATGTTGTGGTTAAAGGACTGATCGCCGAGGTGACCGATTTCATCGCAGGGAATATCAACTCAGTGAGCACCTGGATCGGCCAGTTTGGGATGAAGGTATTTGAGAACCAGCCATTAGCTGAGCGGCTGCCAGAAAGCGTGCTACAGGCAGATGGTAGCTCCGCTACAGCGACAGGGTCCTGACAGCAGGCATTACAACAGGCGCTCACAGAGCGCCTGTGATAATGGCTGAATGCTTCACCAGCGCGGCGTTTTATTGGAGGTCAAGATGAGTTACACCAGCTGTACTTATTGCGGTTCACGTCTCCATACGCAGGCTAACTGCCCGAAAACATGGGGCGGTTCATCGCGTCGCGCCAATCTGCGCTGCAGCTATTGTGGCCAGTCCGGGCATAACTCGAATGCCTGCCCACATAATGCGAGCAGCGGTCGACGGCGCAGCCTGAATGACGACTTTACCCTCGACTGAACCGATAGCACGATGGCAGCAGGCGGAATTGATTTCAATGTGAAATTATTCAATGTCAAATCATCGCATTGCGCGATGATGATAATAGATATCATTTGAGGGGGTAGGGGGGATCAAATCCCTAACCCCTTTCGCGCTTCGGGACTGCCGCTTCAGGTAGATTTTTGCGCGTGAGAAATAAAAACTTTTTTTTGGCTGTTTTGGGGGGCTTTTGAATGAGTACAGGGATGCGATCACCTGGTGGCGGACGCAAATCGAATAACACTGGAAATCAGGTTAGTTCTTTAACCAGAGCGGTTTCTCCGCCGGATGAATTACTGGGCGATATGGCTATCGATGCCTGGAAACGGACGTGCAAAATTCTTATTAACCGTGGCACGTTCGAAATGGAAGATTGTTATTTGCTGATGGAATACTGCAACACCGTGCAGCTGCTGTACGACGCCAACCAGGAAATTAAAAGCGATGGCCTTGGTGATGATACCGCTGCCGGCGGTCAGAAACTTGGTGCGGCAGTGAAGGCGCGTAGCCGTTATATCAGCGAATTAATTCGACTCTCCGTTGTGTTAAAGCTGGACCCCAATAGCCGCATCCTGAAGAAACAGCCCGGAGATAATGACAAATCCAGCGGTGAGTTCGACGAGTTTTAATTTTGGTGCGACCATAATGACTTAAGGATGGATCATGGCCGCATATCCAAACGTCAATGTGGCGAACAAATATGCGCGGGATATCATAGACGGGAAAATAGTCGCCTGCAGAGCTATTCGGCTGGCATGTCAGCGCCATTTTGACGATTTAAAAAAATCACTCGATAACAATTACCCTTACCGGTTCGACAGAGATTTAGCTGAGCGGGCCTGCCGGTTTGTTCAGAAATTACCGCACTCCAGTGGCGATTTGGCGGGGCAGAAATTAAAACTGGAACCTTGGCAAAGTTTTATTTTTTGTTCGATTTTTGGCTGGGTCACGAAAAAGGATAAAAAACGCCGATTTCGCGAAGCGTATATCCGGGTAGCCAGGAAAAACGGGAAATCGTTTTTTGCTGCCGGGATTGGCACCTACATGTTTTGCGCTGATGGCGAAAACAGCGCAGAAGTGTATTGCGGTGCGACAACTATGGCGCAGGCGAAAAAGGTCTTCACCCCAGCCAGGCAGATGGCCAGCCGCCTGCCGGCACTTCGCTCCAGATTTGATATTTCGGTATGGACCGACAGCCTGACACGCCCGGATGGTTCTGTTTTCGCACCTATGGCGGGGAAACCCGGCGATGGTGACAGCCCACATTGCGCGATCATTGACGAGTATCACGAACACGATACGGATCATATGTACGAGGCCATGACAATGGGGATGGGCGCCCGTTCGCAGCCGTTAACGCTCATTATCACGACAGCCGGCTCGTCACTGGAGTCCCCTTGCTATGACAAGGACAAGGAAGTCAAAGAGGTTATCGAAGGCATAACCCGTAATGATCGCCTGTTTGGCATGATTTACGAACTGGATGCTGGCGATGACTGGACCGACCCGAAAAACTTAATCAAAGCTAACCCAAATCTGGACGTTTCGGTTAAGTACAGCGACCTGGTTGAGCTTCTGGAAGTAGCGAAACAGGTTCCTCGCAAGGTTAACGCCTTCAAAACCAAACGCCTCAATATTTGGGTATCCGGTAAATCCGCGTTCTACAACATGGAGCAGTGGAAGGCTGCTGAAGACCCCGACCTTGAGCTGGCTGATTTTGCGAATGACAGCTGCAACATCGGTCTCGATCTCGCCAAAAAGCTGGATATGAACGCCGGGATACGACTATTTACGCGGGAAATTGAAGGTAAACGGCATTATTACTGCATCAAACCTAAATTTTGGGTCCCGGAAGACACTATCCATACAACCGATCCAAAACTGCTGAAAACTGCTGACAGGTATCAGAAGTTTTATGAAATGGGCGTGCTGGAAGCGACGGATGGCGCAGAGGCAGACTATCGCGAGATTCTGGCCAGTATTATCGATATGCAGGACGAAAACCGCATTGACGAGATTGATATCGACCCTGCAGGCGCAACAGCACTTCGCCACCAGTTGGAGGACAACGGATTTACCGTAGTCGATATCCGGCAGGATTACACCAATATGTCACCGGCGATGAAAGAGCTTGAAGCGGCTCTGGCCGGTGGTCGATTCCACCATGATGGCAATCCCATTCTGACCTGGTGTATCAGCAACGTTATCGGGAAATTTATACCCGGTAGCGATGATCTCGTTCGCCCGACAAAGGGAGACAATCAAAGCAAAATCGATGGAGCTACAGCGTTATTTAACGCCATGACTCGCGCAATGCTGCACGAAAGCAGCGGCGGCACATCGGTATATGATGAGGAAGACATAGCGTGTTAATCACAATTCTGAGTTTCATTATTGGCCTGGCCGGGGCTGTACTCATATCCGCCGGAGCCTGGTTGATTTTGCCTGCTGCCGGTCTTATTACGGGCGGGTCAATATGTCTTATCTGGTCATATCTGACTGCGCGGGCGGTTTCAGCCGGTGCCAAATTTAACGGGGGTGAATAATGTTTATCCCCCAAATGTTCAGAGGGCGCCAGCAATCGGGGAATGGCTTCTGGGAAGCCATGCTGGGCGGGGTTCGTTCAAGCCAGAGCAAAACTGGCATCATAATCACGCCGGAAACCGCTCTGGGACTTTCAGCGGTCCGGGCCTGTGTCACCCTCCTGGCGGAGTCCGTCGCGCAACTGCCGTGCGAACTTTACCGGCGGGATAAAAATGGCGGGCGACAGCGTGCGACGGACCACCCGGTTTATGACCTGATTCACTCCCAGCCCAACAGGAAAGACACCTCATTCGAGTATTTCGAGCAGCAGCAGGGGTTGCTGGGGCTGGAGGGAAATTGCTACTCGATCATCGAACGGGACGGAAAAGGCTACCCGAAAGAGCTGATCCCCATTAACCCGAAAAAGGTCATTGTGCTGAAAGGGCCGGACGGTATGCCGTATTACCAACTCCCGGAAGTCGGCGAAATTCTGCCGATGCGCATGATGCACCATGTGAAGGTTTTTTCTCTGGATGGCTATATCGGCAGTTCCCCCATTCAGACGAACGCCGATGTTCTTGGACTGAATTTGGCCGTTGAGGAGCATGCGGCCGCGACATTCCGGCGCGGGACAACGATGAGCGGGGTGATAGAGCGTCCGAAAGAGGCCGCGACCATTAAAAGCCAGGATGCTATTGATCGCCTGCTGGCGAAATGGACCGAGCGCCATTCCGGTATTCACAATATGTTCTCTGTGGCATTGCTGCAGGAGGGCATGAGCTACAAACAACTGTCGCAGGATAACGAAAAGGCGCAGCTGCTACAGTCGCGGCAGTGGGGCGTGGAAGAGGTCTGCCGGCTCTATAAAATCCCGCCACATATGGTGCAGATGCTGGCGAAAGCGACCAACAACAACATTGAACACCAGGGCCTGCAGTTCGTGATGTACACGCTGCTGGCATGGCTGAAACGCCATGAGGGTGCGTTGCAGCGCGATCTGCTCCTGCCCAGCGAACGCCGCGATTTGTACATCGAGTTCAACGTTTCCGGGCTGCTGCGAGGCGATCAGAAATCACGCTATGAATCTTATGCGCTGGGCCGCCAGTGGGGATGGCTATCCACTAACGATATCCGGCGTATGGAGAATCTGCCGCCAATTGCTGGCGGGGACAAATACCTGACGCCGCTCAATATGGTCGACAGCGCGAAGATCCTTCCTGGCGATAAGTCGCCGACAGCAAAACAGCTGGCCGAAATTGAAACCCTTCTGGCCAGAGCCTGATTATTTCCCGCCACGCGGGATGACCTGGAAGACAACATGACAACGAAATTAATTAACCTGCCGCACCTGGCAGATATGGTCTTTGGTGTGCCGCATTACGTGACGCGGCAAACAATGGACTCCGTGAAAGCGGTGCTCATCCCCCGTATTCAGGGGATCACCGAAGATGCCGTCATTCAGATGGCGCTGAATCCGGGTAAATCACCTGCAGCTGAGCAGGTCCAGCCCACCGGCGGGGTGGCGGTGATCCCCGTTCACGGCATTCTTGTTCCACGCCGGGGGCAGATTACGGCGATGTGCTCCGAGCTGACCAGCTACGAGCGGATCCGCGGGCAGCTGCAGGCGGCGTTAAACGACCCCTCAATCAGCGAAATCGTTCTGGATATTAACTCCGGCGGCGGCGCAGCGGTGGGGTGCAAGGAGCTGGCCGATTACATTTATCAGTCTCGCGACACGAAACCCATCACGGCGATTGTGAACTACAGCGCGTATTCCGCCGCGTATTTCATCGCATCGGCCTGCAGCAAAATCATCGTCAGCCAGACCAGTGGCGTGGGGTCGATTGGTGTGATCATGGAGCACCTCGATACGTCGAAGATGGAAGAAAAAATGGGGCTGACGTTCACCACCATTTACCGGGGAGATAACAAAAATAACGGCACCCAACATGAACCACTGAGTGAAGAGTCGCTGGGTATGTTCCAGGGCATGATCGACGAAATGTACGAGACGTTTACGGGGTCGGTGGCCGAATATCGCGGCCTGAATCAGCAGGCCGTCATTGATACGCAGGCGGGGCTGTATTTTGGCCCTGGCGCTGTGTCCGCCGGCCTGGCGGATGAAGTCTCTGACCCCCAGGCGGCGATCAATGCTATCGCGGCAAAGTATCAGCAACCCCGACAAAAAACCTCCATTCAGATGCAGGCAGCCGCGATGGATCTGCAAACCAAAATGTAACCCGGCGCAAACACAAACCGCGTCACCTTAAGCAGCCAGCAGGCTGCTTTTTTTATGTCTAAAAAGAGAGAAATAAAATGCCACATATTGAAGAATTGCGTCGTCAGCGTGCGGGTATCAACGAACAGGTTCAGGCCCTGGCAACCATTGAAGCCAGCGGCAGCACGCTGACTGCGGAGCAGCTGACGGAGTTTGCGAACCTGCAGCAGCAGTTCACTGATATCAGCGCCAAAATTGAACGCCTGGAAGCCGCCGAACGTGCTGCGGCGCTGGTCGCAAAACCCGTGAAAGCGACTCAGCAGGCCCCCGGCATTATTGTTAAGCAGGAGCCGAAACAGTACACCGGTGCTGGCATGACCCGACTGGTGATGTCTGTCGCCGCAGGCGCAGGGAATCTGCAGGACGCGGCAAAATTCGCTTCAGAAGAGCTGAATGACCAGTCCGTATCGATGGCCATTTCCACCGCTGCGGGTTCCGGTGGAGCGCTCATCCCGGAGAATATGCAAAACGAAGTCATCGAGCTGCTGAGCGACCGTACCATTGTCCGTAAGCTGGGTGCCCGCTCCGTTCCTCTGCCTAACGGCAATCTGACGTTACCGCGCTCGGCTGGCGGTGCAACGGCCAGCTACACCGGCGAAGGAAAGGATGCCAAGACGTCTGAATCAAAATTCGACGACGTAAAACTGAGTGCCAAAACCATGATCGCCCTGGTCCCGATGTCGAACCAGCTGATTGGTCGCGCCGGTTTTAACGTTGAGCAGCTGGTCCTGCAGGATATTCTGACCGCCATCGCTGTTCGTGAGGATAAAGCGTTTATGCGCGATGACGGTACCGGCGATACACCGATTGGTATGAAGTCGCGTGCGACGCAGTGGAACCGCCTGCTGCCGTGGGAAGCGGGTTCCACGATCAACCTGAACACGGTTGATGAGTACCTGGACAAGATTATTCTGATGGCGATGGATGGCAACAGCCTGATGATCCGTTGTGGCTGGGGTATGTCGAACCGTACCTATATGAAGCTGTTTGGCCTGCGTGACGGCAACGGCAACAAAGTCTACCCGGAAATGGCACAGGGTATGCTCAAGGGCTATCCGATTCAGTATACCAGCGCGATCCCTGTTAACCTGGGCGAAAGTGGTAAGGAAACGGAAATTTATTTCGCCGACTTCAATGATGTTGTCATCGGTGAAGATGGTTCCATGAAGGTCGATTTCTCCAGAGAAGCCACCTATCTCGATGCAGAAGGTAACCCAGTTTCCGCGTTCTCGCGTAACCAGTCGCTGATCCGCGTTGTCCTCGAACACGATATCGGCTTCCGTCATCCGGAAGGCCTGGTGCTGGGTACCGGCGTCCTGTTCTAACCCACCCCTCTGTTAATAAAGCCCGCATATGCGGGCTTTTCCCTTTAAGGAGAATGTTATGGCTGCGAAAAATAAAGCAGTGGAGCCGGAAGAAACGGTCGTACAGGACAACCATGCGACCGAGACCGCACAGGACAACCATGCGACTGAGACCGCACAGGACAACCATGCGACTGAGACCGCACAGGATAACCATGCGACTGAGACCGCACAGGATAACCGTGCGACTGAGACTGCACAGGATAACCGTGCGACCGTGGTCGCACAGGCAGAACGCAAATCCGTTGTGTTCCTCGGTCCGCATAGCCGTTATTCCCGTGGAGATATCGCGTGGTTTGAAGGATCGCACGCCGAAGAGCTGGTTAAGCGCCGTATCGCGGTATGGCCGAAGGATGCCGAACGCGCGCTGAAACCGAAGCCGGGAGACAGCGATTTTGATACTGACATTGGATGATGTGAAAACCCAGCTACGCCTGGAACTGGATTTCACGGAGCATGACGCCATGCTCACGCAAATGGTGAACGCCGCGCAGCGGAGCATCGAGCGTGATTACTACTGCAAGCTGGTCACCAGTGATGAAGAGCTGCAGGCGCTCCCGGAGACCGTCCGCGGATTTATCGCGGATGAAGATATCCGGCTGGCTATTCAGTTTCTGGTCAGCGATGCGTATCTGAATGGCCATACCGGACAGTGGCTGGAAACCGCTGCGGTGAGGCATCTTCTTTTCCCCCTGCAGGAGCATACGCTATGAGCCTGAAACCGGGTGATATGAACTGTCGCATTGCAATTAGCTACGTTCAGTCCGGTCGTGGGCCGCTGGGCGAACCGCTACCGGAAAAGCAGGTTGAATCGGGAAAAGCGTGGGCAAAACGGGAGCTGGTATCGGGGCGAAAAGTCCGCACGCTGGATCAGCAGCAGGTGGTGGAAACCTGCCTGTTCACGGTCTATCCGGGCGTGCTGGTTGATATTGACTGGAAAATCACGACGAAAAATCTGGTTTATACCGTCCGGAATATCGACCGCAAAACAGACCGGATCATTATCACGGGGGAGGCTGACGGGCGGCATGATAGAGCTGGCGATTAAGGGTGCGCTGGAGCGCATCACCGGCATGAATGCGTATCCGCTTTTACTGCCGGACACGGTCCAGGAAGGTGCGACCTTTCAGCGTATCTCTGACCCGGAAATGGTCTCGGGAATGTTGCGAACTGGGATCGTATCTGCCCGTATCCAGGTGAATCTGTACCGTCTCGATGATTACACCTCACTGCTGCAGCTGGATAAAAAAATCTGGACGGAACTGAAGTCCGTCGTTCATGGCCAGCTGGAGGGTATTCCGGTTCAGTATGTGGAACGAGGCGGCATCCATCAGGATAAAAACCAGCTGACGAATCGTCGCATTCAGTATCGCCTGACCCGCGATTTCATCATTCACTACGTGGAGGACTCCTCGTGATCCGAATGGAAGTTAAAGGGCTGGATGAGCTGGAGCGGCAGTTAATGGCCCTGGGCGAAAAAGTGGCGACGAAGGTATTGCGGGATGCCGGGCGCGAAGCGCTAAAGGTCGTCGAGGAAGATATGAAGCAGCATGCCGGCTTTGACGAAACGTCTGCCGGGCCGCACATGCGGGACTCAATCAAAATCCGCTCTTCCACCCGCAAGGGTAAAGGGAACACGGTTGTAACGCTCCGTGTCGGCCCCAGCAAGCAGCACCATATGAAGGCGCTGGCGCAGGAGTTTGGCACGGTTAAACAGGTTGCAGACCCCTTTATCCGACCCGCCCTGGATTACAACCTCCAGACCGTTTTGCGCGTGTTAACCGTGGAAATCCGAAACGGCATTGAAAACAGGTAGCATCCGCTGCCGTATAAAAAGAGAGAGAAACATGGCTGATAAAACTTCGCCTGAATATGCGATGTTGCCGGCGGGCACCATTGTGAAATACGGAGAGCCTGGCGCTGCCACGTCAGCGCTAAAACCGCTGATTAACTGTAAAGCGCTGGGTGCAATGGGGCAGACGGGGGGCTTTGTCGACTGCACCACGTTACTGGATAAGCAGAAACAGTCCATCAGCGATCTGCCTGACGGGCCTGAAAAGTCGCTGGGCTTCATTGATGATCCGGGCAATACCGATTTTGCCGCGCTGCTGAACGCAGCAGAGGCCCGCAAGACCATCCAGTTATACGTCGAATTACCCAACAAGCGAACAGCGACGATGCTCCTGGCGCTGTCCGGGTGGCAGATGAATGAAATCGCCGCTCCGGCGAATGAGGTCATCCAGATCACTGTTCAGGGTAAACAGAACAAGATCACCTGGGGAACCGTCGCTGTCTCCGGCGGTGCCTGATTAACTTAACCTTTAAACAGCCACCTTCGGGTGGCTTTTATTTTTAAGGACTACCTGTGAAAGATAAAGATTACCTGTCCACGCTGAAATCCGCGTTGCTTAAATCGGAGCCAACCGTCATTAAAACCGAGTTATTTGGCGCCACCGTATTCATCCGCCGCCTGACCGGGGATTACCTCATCAGTTACGAAGAGAAAATGGCTGAAACCGCAAAAGCTGGCGCAGCGCGCGAGGCATCGGAGCAAGTCATCCAGATCGTCATCGATGCACTGGTTCAGCCGGATGGAACGGCCATTCCGGATGAGTTTAAACCCACGGCAGCCGAGCTGCTGAAGGCCCATGAAAACCCCGAACTGCTGGCTGCAGTGGAAAAAGTGAAGCAACACGCAATCGGCAAGCTGGAGGAAGCGGAAAAAAACTGAGTGACTCGCCCTGGCTGGAGCTGATTTTCTGGCTGGCCGACCGCTGGGGCGAGCCTGACCCATCCAAAATTGCCGCATTGCCGGCAAACACTCTGTACCACTGGCGAGCCTACTTCCTGAAACAGGGCACTTTCCGCCGTCCTGGCGATGAAAACACGCCACCTACCGAAACCACACCTGCGCCATCCCGGGTCGATGATGAATGCGCGGCAGTCATGAGGGCATTAATGTAATGGCAGACGTCGCATCTTTAGCGGTCGGGCTGCACCTGAACGCAGCCAGTTTTAAATCCCAGCTGCTGGGAGCGTATGGCGATGCGGAGAACCAGTCACGACGGTTTAACCGTAATGCCCAGGCGGACGCGAAAAAGACGGAGGACGCCTATAAGAAGGTCGGTCTGTCGATATCCGGGATGGCCAGCCGGCTGGCGGGGCTGGCAGGAGCCGGCCTTTCCATCGGTACGATCGTCACCACGTCCAGACAATATGGACAGGCATTATCAGACCTGCAGGCCATCACCGGTGCGACTGCTGCTGAAATGAAAGCGCTGGATCTGGCTGCGCAGGAAATGGGACGCACGACAGAGTACAGCGCCAGCCAGGCCGCCGAGGCGCTAAAGCTGATGGCGTCGGCTAAACCGGAGCTTTTAAAAACGTCCGATGGACTGCAGAAGGCTACGAACAGCGCGCTTATCCTGGCGCAGGCCGCCGGCACAACGCTGCCCGATGCGACCAGAACGCTGGCGCTCTCCTTAAACCAGTACGGGGCGAGCGCGCAGGAGGCGGATCGTTATATCAACGTGCTGGCCGCCGGCGCGAAGTACGGGTCGTCGGAGATTGTTGATACGGCGGGGGGCCGTTAAAAAAGGGGGGGGGGGGGTGTTTGGTGGCCCGGCGGCTGCCATTAAAAATGGTGGCGTCGCAGCCGCACAGGCCGGCGTTGGTTTTGAGCAGCTGAATGCCGCGATTCAGGTGCTGGCAGAGCGTGAAATTAAAGGCGGTGAAGCCGGCACCGCGCTGCGTAACGTCATCCTGAATCTGGAAAAGGGCACGGACAAGAGCCTCAAGCCGTCCGTGGTTGGTCTCAGCCAGGCGCTGACTAACCTATCTGGTAAAAATCTGTCTACGGCTCAGGCAGTCAAGCTGTTTGGGGTGGAGAACCTGAATGCGGCGTCTATCCTGGTCCAGAACCGTTCAAAGCTTGATGAGCTGACCGCTTCCCTGACCGGTACCAAAACAGCGCATGAGCAGGCATCCATCAGGGTTAACAACCTGAACGGCGATTTGCTGGGTCTGAGCAGTGCGTTTGAAGGGATGGTCATTAAGATCGGCCAGAGCAGTAACGGGCCACTCCGCAGCGGGATTCAGGTTGCCACGGAGGCACTGAACAGCCTGGCAGACAATTTCAACACCGTCTCCAGCGTGGCGCTTTACAGTCTGATCCCCGTGCTATCCACGAAACTGACCGCAGGGCTGCGGGAGAATATCGCGGCCTGGCGGGAAAGCCAGGCGGCGGTAAAAGCGCGGGCGCAGGCTGATGCGGATATTGCCCGCAAAACGCTGGATTCGACAGCTGCCATCCTGAAACAGAACGACGCTGAGTTTGGCCACTACCGGCAGATGGAGCGGACGGCTAAACAGTACGGGATGAATATCAGTTACCAGGATGAGTTTACCCGGCTTATCCGGCAGGAAACTGAGCAAACGAACCTGGCCAGCCAGGCGAAACTGAAACTGGCGGCGGCAAACCGGCAATTGTCGATATCAGCCCGCGCGGCCTCCGTTGCGGTGGGGCTGGCAAGAGGCGCATTAAATTTAATCGGTGGTCCGTTCGGCGCCGCGATGCTGGCCGGTTCGGGCCTCCTTTACTTTCATGAGAAAGCAAAGGAGGCCAGGCAGTCAGCCATTGATTTAAAAGATGCCGTTGTCGAAACCAGTGAAGCGCTGATGCGCCTCTCGCTTAACCAGCTAAATGTGAAGCAGTTCGACCTGGAGGATCAGTACGAAAACCAGGTCGTGCAGCGTAACCAGCTGATGAAAGAGATTCAGGATGCCGACAGTCGTATCGACAGCCTGAAAGGGTTTGACCCCTTCGGCCAGCTGGAAGGGGTAACAAAAGGCCAGGCGCGTGCACGGGCGGATCTCGAAAGCGTTAACGAGGGACTCCGCAAAACCGAGGAAAACATTAAGCGTGTCAGTGATGCAAAAACACTGGCTCAGCTGGGTTTATCGGGAAAAATAACCTCCCTTACGGACGATCTGAAAGGGGCGTTAAGCACGCCCCCCAAAGAGACCGGAGATGGAAATCCATGGGGCGGCGATGGCGGTACCGGCACGGGGAAAGGCAGTAAGTCCCAGGTCGACCAGTTCAAAACGCTGCGGCAGCAAATTGAAGAAGCCCATGCATCCAGCCTGGCCAGAATTAACCTGCAGGAAAAGGACAGCAACAGGGAGCTGCAGGAAGCGGCGAAGAAAAATGGCGCCAGTGATGCTGACCTGCAGCGCGCGCTGTTAATGAACGCAGAGAATTACCAGAAACAGCGACTGGATCTGGCCGCGCAGTATTCCCCCGCCCAGGAAACTCTGCGAAAAGAGCAGGAAGCCAGCCGGGACCTGGCTGAGCTTTTCAAAGCCCGCCTTCTTGATGAAAAAGAGTACCAGGCCGCACGAATAACGCTGGCCAGAGATACCGCGAAAGAGCTGCTGCAGGCGCATGCCGATGAAATCGCTGCGCCGGCACTGGATATCGCCGGCGAAGTTGATCCACTGGTCTCGCTGCGCAATCAGCTTGCGCAGCGGCAGGCATTGCTGCAGGCGTACTACCAGGGCAGCGCGATCAGCAAAGAACAGTACGAAATGCTGATGCAGAAGGCGACGAAAGAATCCGCCGATGCGCAGTATCAGACGTCGCTGGAGTTATACCGATCACAGGGAGAATTCCAGAGCCTGGCCGTCGGGTTATTTGAAACGGCCCATGAGCGCTCAAGCAACTTCCTGACGAGCATGCTGACGCGGACGAGAAGCTTTAAGGAGAACATGGCTGACCTGTTTTCCTCGCTCACGCAGTCGATCATAAAAAACCTCGTTGATATGGCCGCTCAGGCACTGGTCACCAGTTCCGTCATGCAAACCATTATGGGCGTGGTGGGCGTCGGGACCAGCGTTGTCACGGGCGCTGCGGGCGCAGGCTCGGGGACGGCGATCCAGAATGCCGCCAGTAACTTCCAGTTCAACGCCAAAGGCGGCGTTTACGACTCGCCGTCGCTGAGCGCATACAGCAACCAGGTCTACGACTCTCCGCAGTTCTTCGCTTTCGCAAAAGGGGCCGGCGTATTTGGCGAGGCCGGGCCGGAGGCCATCATGCCACTGACGCGTGCCGGCGATGGTTCGCTGGGTGTACGCGCTGTCGGTGGTGGTCAGAACGCCGGCGCGTCGGAAGGGCCAAAAGTCTATATCACGATTGAAGGCGGAAACACCTCAACGCAGGCGCCGTCTGGTTTTGAGCAGTTTGGCCAGCAGATCGGCTCGTTTGTGGAGAAAAAATACAGGGAGCTGATGGCGCAGGATATGCGCCCTGGCGGGATGGTCTGGAATGCAGTTAAAGGGCAACGCTAATGGCTATTGAGATATTCACCTGGAGTCCGCGGGTTAATCCCCAGCAGACCGTTAACTTTCGTGTCCGGAAGGCGCAGTTCGGTGACGGGTATACGCAGGTATCCGGCGATGGTATTAACACCCGATCACAGGATTGGGAGCTGAGTTTTGTCGGTACGGAGGACTATATCCGTCCGATTAAGCAGTTCTTCGACCGTCATGCAGGCACCCGCGCGTTTCAGTGGACCCCGCCTCTGGAAGAGGTGGGGCTTTTCCGCTGCGAACAATATAAACCGGTGCCGCTGGGCGGCGGAAATTACTCACTTTCAGCCACTTTTATTCAGGCATTTAAACCATGAGCCTTAACGCGAATTATCAGAAGTTAGAGCCAGGCGATGAGGTTCGTCTCCTGGAGATCGATGGCCAGGCGTTTGGCCTGGATGAGGTTTTGTATTTCCACGGCTATAACGTTCCCCATACTGCAGCCGAAATCCTCGCCGCTGGCGGCGACCTGGATAAGCTGCCGGCGAAAAGCATCTGGTGGCAGGGGCGGGAGTATAAAGCCTGGCCATGTGAAATCGAAGGGATCGAGTCATCCACCACGGGCAGCGACGCGCAGCCAACGCTGCGGGTAGGGAATATCGACGGAAAGATATCCGCGCTCTGTCTTCATTACGACGATCTGGCTCTGGCGCGGGTTGTCATCCACGACACGCAAAAACAGTATCTCGATGCGAAGAACTTTCCGGAAGGGAATGCCTCAGCTGATCCGACGCAGGAGAAACGGCGCCTTTTCTTCATCGACGTAAAGCATTATGAAGACGATGAGAAGGTGGAATTTACTCTCTCCAGCCCGTTTGCCCTGCAGGGGATGATGATCCCCACTCGCCAGCTGCATGCGATTTGCACCTGGTGTATCCGCAATCAATACCGCAGCGGTAACGGGTGCGACTATGCCGGCACCCGGTATTTTGACAGGAACAATCAGCCAGTTGATGACCCGTCGCAGGATGTCTGCAACGGCACGCTCACGGCCTGCAAATTACGTCATGGTGAGAATAGCGAACTGCCGTTTGGCGGGTTCCCCGGCACTTCATTAATCAGGAGCTGATATGCGTCAGAAAACGATTAAGGCCATCCAGGAACATGCGGCCGCAGAATATCCGCGCGAGGCCTGCGGCCTCGTCGCCCAGAGGGGCCGAGCGGAGCGTTATTTCCCCTGCCGGAACCTGGCCACAGAGTCGAAAGATAATTTTGTGCTGGCGCCGGAGGATTATGCGGAGGTTGAGGAATGGGGAACGATCACCGGTATTGTTCACAGCCATCCTGATGCCACCACCCAGCCGAGCGAACTGGATAAAGCGCAATGCGACGCGACCCTTCTCCCCTGGCATATTATCAGCTGGCCAGAAGGCGATCTCCGTACCATCCACCCGCGTGGTGAGTTGCCGCTCCTCGAACGACCATTCGTGCTGGGCCACTACGATTGCTGGGGCCTGGTGATGAGCTATTTTCGGCAAACCCACGGCATCGAGCTGCACGATTACCGCGTCGATTATCCGTGGTGGGAAAAGGAGTATCCGGACAATTTTTATCAGGACTGCTGGTATGAATGCGGGTTCCGTGAGTTTGATGGTCCACCGCAACCGGGTGATATGGTGATCATGCAGGTGCAGGCGGATAAGTGGAACCACGCCGGGATTCTGCTGGAAGGGAACCTGCTGCTGCATCACCTGTATGGCCATCTCAGCAAGCGCGTGCCGTATGGTGGGTACTGGATGGAAAGGACAATGAAAATCGTTCGATATCATTCTCTATGTTAACCTTTTGTTGAAACAGCAAAAGGATATAGGGAATGAAAAAAGCTATCTTCGGAGCCACATTACTTCTGGCATCATCAACTTTTGCGGGAACAGTTGATGATTATTTATCACGCCATCCGCAATTAAAAGAAAGCGCCACTGTCGATATTTATGTAAAACGCATGGCATTCATGATGGCATTAATGGATGCACAACAACGATATAATAGGTCAGACGATGACTTTATATATCAACTCCTTTCAAGCAATGGTGATAAATATGCCAGGATGGGCGTAAGGAAATTTGCCCGTGATTGCAGGATAGAGAGGAGTATAGGTCAAAGTGGCGATCTTAATAAAGAAGAGTGTGATTTAATAATCAAGACAGACAAACAAAAATAGATTAAATAAAAAGCAGCATTTGAAATGCTGCTTTTTTCTGTTAGGTGCCAAATGAAAGAAACAATGACCAAAATAATACTTTCTGGAGTATTAGGTAAAACTTTTGGGAAAATTCACTACCGTTTAATTAGCACTGTTCATGAAGCAGGGCAGGCATTATCGGCAACGATACCAGGCTTCGAAAAATTCATGATTACCAGCAAAGAGCGTGGACTAACCTATGCGGTATTTAAGGGTGAAAAAAATATTGGGAAGGATGACTTAGGATTTCCTGTTGGTGGTGAAGTCATCCGAATTGTTCCTGTTTTAATTGGTAGTAAAAAGGCGGGACTGCTTCAAACAATTCTTGGAGCAGTTATTATTGTTGCCTCTGCTGTCGGCTCTTACTTTGTTCCTGGCAACCCCGTGTCAGCATTTGGTTATAAAATGGGGGCTGCTATGATGCTCGGCGGCGTTGTTCAGATGCTCTCCCCACAGCCAGCAGGCCTGGCCCGAAAAGAATCCGCTGACAATAAAGCGTCCTACGCCTTTGGGGGCGTGACGAATACTGCCTCTCAGGGATACCCGGTCCCTTTGCTTTATGGCAAACGCCGAATTGGCGGAGCCATTATATCTGCCGGTATTTACGTAGAAGACCAGCAATAAGTTTTATTCAGTAAACCATCCAATTCAGGCCACCTTGCGGTGGCTTTTTTTATGGGCGTAATATGGCAAATAACATAATTAAAGGGCGCAAGGGTGGCGGCTCAAAGCAGCGTACACCGACGGAACAGCCGGATGATTTACAGTCCGTTGCGAAAGCCAAAATTCTGCTCGCATTAGGTGAGGGTGAATTTGCAGGTGGTTTAACCGGGAAAGATATTTATCTTGATGGCACCCCGCTTGAAAATGCTGATGGTTCGCAAAACTTCAGTGGCGTGTCCTGGGAATTTCGCCCCGGCACGCAGGCTCAGACTTATATTCAGGGTATTCCCGGTACTGAAAATGAAATCAGTGTGGGATCGGAAGTTTCCAGCAAGACAGCCTGGACCCATACCTTTACTAATACCCAGCTTTCTGCCGTTCGTGTCCGCCTGAAATGGCCGTCCCTGATGAAACAGGAAGATGACGGCGACGTGGTGGGCAATACCGTCAAGTATGCGATTGACCTGCAGACCGACGGCGGCGCTTGGCAGACGGTGCTGGAAACCGCTGTCACGGGTAAAACCACCTCCGGTTATGAGCGGAGCCATCGTATTGATCTGCCCCAGGCCGGCAGTACCTGGACGCTACGCCTGCGTAAAATCTCTCCGGATGCAAACAGTGTCAAAGTTGGCGACGTGATGACGCTGCAGAGCTATACCGAAGTGATTGACGCGAAGCTGCGTTATCCCAACACCGCGCTGCTTTATATCGAGTTCGACTCCAGCCAGTTTAATGGCTCCATTCCGCAAATTTCCTGTGAGCCGCGTGGGCGCGTGATTCGTGTGCCGGATAACTACAATCCGGAAACCCGTGAATATAACGGCGTCTGGACCGGCGGGTTTAAATGGGCCTGGACGGATAACCCGGCCTGGATCTATTACGACATTGTTACAGCTGACCGTTTTGGTCTCGGTAATCGTCTGAGCAGCGCCAATATTTCGAAATGGACGTTGTACCAGATTGCACAGTACTGCGATCAGCTGGTTCCTGACGGGCGCGGTGGTGACGGCATGGAGCCGCGCTATACCTGTAACGTCTACGTCCAGGAACGCAACGACGCTTACACCGTGCTGCGAGACTTTGCCGCCATTTTCCGGGGCATGACCTGCTGGAACGGTGAGCAGATTGTTGTGCAGGCTGATATGCCGCGTGATGTCGATTTTACCTATACGCGCGCCAATATTGTCGGCAAACCCCGTTATTCGAGCAGCAGCAGCCAGGTTCGGTACACCAACGCCCTGGTTTCCTGGTCTGATCCGGATAATGCTTATGCTGATGCGATGGAGCCGGCGTTTATCCCGGAACTGGTTTCCCGCTACAGTTTTAACCAGCTCGAACTGACCGCGATTGGCTGTACGCGCCAGAGCGAAGCCCACCGTAAGGGGTTGTGGGGCATACTGACCAACAACAAAGACCGGGTCGTTGAGTTTGATGTGGGGCTGGACGGTCGCATTCCTCAACCCGGTTATATCATTGCCCTGGCGGATGAGTTGCTGGCCGGACGGGTCAACGGCGGGCGGATCAGCGCGGTGAATGGCCGGGTGATTACTCTGGATCGTGATGTGGATGCCAAACCTGGCGACCGTCTCCAGCTAAACCTGCCATCCGGTATCTCACAGAGCCGGACCATTCAGGCTGTTAACGGACGCCGGCAGATTACGGTCACAACGGCGTACAGTGAGACACCAGAACGGGAATGCGTCTGGGCCGTTGAATCCGATGACCTCTTCCTGCAGCAGTACCGGGTTACAGGGGTAAAAGAGAACAGCGATGCCACCCTCACGATCACCGGCGTGGCACATGACCCGGATAAATTCGCCCGCATCGATACCGGCGCTATTATCGACCAGCGCCCGGTTAGCGTATTGCCGGCGGGCAACCAGTCACCTCCTGACGATATTGTCATCACATCCCGCTCGGTCGTGAATCAGGGGATCAGCGTCGAAACGATGCAGGTTAACTGGTCAGCTGTCAGCGGCGCTATTGCCTACGAGGCGCAGTGGCGCCGTAACGACGGGAACTGGATTAATGTACCGCGCAGCTCGACCACCTCGTTTGAGGTCAGCGGCATTTATGCCGGTCGTTATCTGGTTCGTGTCCGCGCGATAAATGCGGCGGAGATCTCGAGTGGCTGGGCGTATTCCGAAGAGAAAACCCTGACCGGCAAGGTCGGCGAGCCGCTGGCACCGCTGGCGCTGGTAACCCGTTCGCTGGTTCATGGGGTCCAGGTTAGCTGGGAGTTCCCGACCGGCTCCGGGGATACGCTGCGCACGGAACTGCAGTACAGCAAAAACCAGGACGGCAGTGCGCCAATGCCGTTATCAGACGTGGCCTATCCGGGGAAAAGCTATCAGCAGATGGGCCTCAGTATGGGCGCAGAATTCTGGTATCGGGCGCGCCTTGTGGATCGTCTTGGCAATGAAAGCCCGTGGACCGGCTGGGTCCAGGGGATGGCCAGCGATAACTTTGATGACTACTACGAAAACCTGACCGACGCGATCAAGGATACGGCTGCCTGGGAGGAAACGCAGCGCACCATTAGCGAAACACAGGAAGGTATCCGCAATACGCAGCAGGAACTGGAGCAGACCGCTGAAGCTCTGCGTAAGGAAGCCGAAGACCAGGCGAAGCAGGTCAGCCAGGATATTGATGCATCGGCGAAAAGCATCACTGCTGATGTTGACGGGAAGATCTCCGCCGTGAATAAAACCATCACGGATGAGATTACCTCGGTCAATGAGGCTCTCGATTCTGGTCTGGCTCAGGCAAACAAAGGCGTTCAGGAGGCAAAATCCGCCGTCGCAGATGCGAACAAGCAGATCGCAACTGTGAACAAGTCGCTGACCGACAGCATCACCCAGGTAAGACAGTCAGTCACCGATACGGCTGCGGAAATCAACGCCACCATCGACCTGGAGATTGCCAGGGTCAGCAAAACGCTGGCCGACGGCGATGCCGCATTGAATGCGCAGATAAAGACTGCTGAAAATGGCCTGAAGCAGTCGCTGTCTCAGGTCAACACCACGCTGACCAATGCGGTGAAGCAGGAGACCGCGGATCGTATCGCCGATGTTAACGCGAAGGCGGCACAGGCCGCTGATGAACTGCTGGCGGCAACGCAGGGGATTGAGGCTAGTATCGAGAGCCTGACTCAGGTGATGAAGACTGCCGATGAGAATCTGGCGCGGGAAATGTCCAGCCTCGCTGCCGGCGCTAATATCCAGTTCGATTCGCAGGTTATCTGGTATTTCAACAATCAGACGACCGAGGGCTGGACCGGCAGCGCCGGCGTACCGGGTGTGTCCCAGGATGGCTGGTTACGCCCGGCGGACAGTGCCACCGATCCGTACATTACCTCTCCTGGCGGACTGGCTGTCGATGGTGCGGCGTACCGTTTCATCATGCTGCGCTTTCGTAAAACCGGCAAACCAGTCTGGGCGGGTGAGATCCGCTGGGTGTCTGCCGGCGAAAACTTCACTAACACGAAGCGATACATTGTTGCTGAGCCGGAGTATGCCGATGGGGTGGCAACCCTGACGGTGCGTGATATTCCGTGGACAGGGAACATTGATCGTATTCGCCTGGACCTGACGAACCAGCAGGATGCCAGCAACTTTATCGAATTCGACTGGATCGCCGTTGGCCGGCCAGCACCCGGCGCCAGTACGGCGGCTTTGCAGGATGTGCGCAGTACGCTGAGTAACGCGCTGACCGCCGAAGCGCAGGCACGCAGCACGCTGGCGGCGCAGATGCGTGGCTCCTATGATGGGAGCGATCTGGAGAAAGTCACCTCCGGGCTGCTATACCAGGAAAAAACCGCGCGCGTTACCGCCATCTCGGCGGAAGTTAAGGCCAGAGAGTCCCTGCAGACGCAGTTTAACGACAACAAAGCTGCTGTTTCTGGTGAACTGAGTTCTCTGACGACAGAGCAGAGCGCGCAGGCGAGCCGTATCGGTGGCCTGGAAACCAGCCTCGGGAAAAAAGCCGATGCGGCCGCGCTGACGTCCCTGACGCAGAAAGTTGAGCAACAGGGCGCCACGCTGACATCGCAGGGCGCCGCGTTAACATCGCTCACTAACCGGGTTGGCCAGACGGAAACGGGCCTGGCTGGTACGAATGAGGCACTGAGCGGGCTGCAGTCTGTTGTTACCCAGCAGGGCGACAGGATAACCAGCCAGGGTCAGTCCATCACGAAACTGACGAGCGATTTGGGCACGACAAATGCCGCGCTGGCGAAGAAAGCCGAAGCGGCTGCGGTCACTGCCTTAACGCAGCAGGTAGAGCAAAACGGGCGGGATATTCGCAGCAATACTGACAGCATCACCAGCCTGTCGAATCAACTGGTCAATGGCCAGCCGAATCGCTGGTCCCGTCGACTCTATCCTGTGCAGCTGGCTAACGCCGGGACAGTCCCGTCATTCAGCGATGTTCGCGCCGTGGCGCCAACGGTCGTGGATGAGGTGGCCGACGCGGCCAAACTGGACTTTACGTCCGCCGGCAGCTATCTGATCGCGCTGTATTCCTGCCAGGTGAAAGTGGTCGCAGATACCACCATCACACTGGCGCCCGGCGCCAGGGTTTTTGATGATACCGGCGCCATATTTGTGAATGGGGTACAGGTCGCCTGGGGTAACGCCAGCTGGAATACCGTCAGTTTTGAACTGAACGCCGGCTGGAACACCGTTGAGTTTCTGGTGAATCAGTGGACGGGCCAGGCGTATATCAACCTGGGTCTGAAGCTGTCAGACAAGGTTGCTGAGATGTACTCCGGTCTCGGGGTTTCCGCGCTGGCAAACGCAGCCGGCGTGCTCAGCTCGAATGTCAGCCAGATTGGCAACGATGTGGTCAGCAATTCGCAGAGTATCACCCAGCTCCGGAATGCGCTGACGCAGACAGACGCGAACGTGGCCAGCAAAGCGGATCAGACGGCGATGAACTCGCTAACCGGACGAGTGGAGAAGACGGAATCCGGGCTGACGGCTGCTAACGCCAACATTACCTCGCTGAAATCCGCTGTACGGGCCGGAAACGCATCAGGCGGGGATTTAATTCCCAACCCGACGTTTGACCCGGCGTATGACCAGATGGGGTTCAGCGTGGTAGCCACGACGGCTGAGGAGGTCCCGCCGGGCTGCCCGTATGGTTATGCGGCCCGAATTGCCAGCCGGGATCACCATCCTAACTTTGCCGCGTTCCCGGCCACGCTTAACGATGTGATTGAGATCAGCGCACTGGTTGCCTGCGGCGCCGGAACGGCGAATTTTAATCTGTATGTTGGCACCGCCGTTCGGCCAGATACGAGCACCGGTGCGCCACTCATGGCGGGGGGCGGGAAATCACCCTCCGCGACCTGGCAGAGAACCACCTGGCGCTTCAAGGTCACGCAGGCGATGGTGGACAGGGGTTATATCCGCCCGTTCCTGCAGATCTCGCAGAACAGCCCGTATGGCACCGTATGGTTCGTTACGGACTGGCATATGCGAAATGTGACAGCGGCGCAAAAGGTTCAGGATACTGCGGATGCCACGGCGGCGGCGGTTGACTCTCTGACCACCACCGTGACGCAACAGGGTAATCTGCTGACCTCGACCGGCAACCGGACAACCCAGCTGGAAAACGGGCTGGCAACCACCAATGCCGCAGTGGCCAAAAAGGCTGATGCGACAGCAGTGCAGGATTTGACCAATACCGTCACACAACTGGGCAACGATCTGACTGCTGCGAACAGCGCCATCACGAAACTGACCGGAAATCTGGCGAATACCGATAAAGCGCTGGCGCAGAAAGCCGATGCGACTGCGCTGGCCACGCTCGACACGAAAGTGACGCAGCAGGGTAAAACGCTGGAGAGCCAGAGCAATTCGCTGACGAATCTGTCGAACGGTCTCTCGCAGGTTGCGGCAGATATCGATGCCAGCGGTCAGATACCGGGTAACCTGGTCGTGAATCCATCATTTGAACGCGGGCTGGATGGTTATACCGGGCGGTCAACCGCGACCAGTGTGGTGGAGGTTTCCGCTCCTCACAGCGGGACGCGGGCGCTGAAGGTTGATCCGGGGAGCGTGTCTCCGGGGCAATACATCCCGTTTGTTCAGGGGCGAACCTATGAAATCGGGGTGTGGGTCAAGGAACCCGGAGCGACGACGGATAATGGCGCGGGGAACAACAAGTTGCGGATCGGTAACTCTGCCGGCCAGCCGGTCTTTGAGCGTCCGTACAACAGCGGCACGGTGGGGACAAACTGGACCCTGGTTTCCGGTCGCTGGAAAGCGACGGAGACAGCCAGCCTGCCGGTGACGCTGAGCAACTATCTGATTAGCGGCAGGCCCTAACTTCAAGATTTTTAAGTCACCCACAGGCCGTCAGC
>OBWU01000058.1_pt1 | contig 46138 bp, 39 predicted proteins | sample 1476551 | NCBI WGS metagenome assembly OBWU01 (sample SAMEA2580135, study PRJEB22360) | human gut metagenome | biome: human gut; feature: human-associated habitat; material: faeces | place: Denmark | collected 2008/2010
TTCGCTTCCGGTGTGGCGAGGTTCCTAAAACCCGGGGGGGGGAAGACCCCCGCCGTGAAGTGGCGGTGATTCAGGATGGCGTCGATGCGGGCGGCAGCTACGTATTTGTGCAGCGCTGGGAGCACAACCTCAAGCAGCTTAATCGCATGAGCGTTCCCGATCAGGAGATGATGATCGGCCGTACCAAAGAAGCCAACGAAGAGATTGACGGCGACGATCGTCCGGATACCTCTCACCTGAGCCGCGTGGATCTGAAAGAAGAAGGTAAAGGGCTGAAGATTGTGCGTCAGAGCCTGCCGTACGGTACCGCCAGCGGGACCCACGGCCTCTACTTTTGCGCCTACTGCGCGCGTCTGCACAATATTGAACAGCAGCTGCTGAGCATGTTCGGCGATACCGACGGTAAGCGCGACGCGATGCTGCGTTTTACCAAACCGGTGACCGGCGGATACTACTTCGCGCCTTCGCTGGATAGACTGCTGGCGCTGTAAGATCTTCTCCTGACCCTCTCCCCGAAGGGAGAGGGGACCGTTCGGCGCGGCCAGCAGGCGTCGAACGTTTTCCGGTTCTGCATGCGTGATTCAGATAAGCTTTGCCATTCCCTTATTCTCTTTTCGACTTCCAAATCGCCAAACGGTATATAAAACCGTTACTCCTTTCATAGCCGTTATAAATATGATGATCAGCAGAAAATCATCATATTGATAAGGGTGCGCAATGGCCGTTAAATCACTAAAAAAAGGATATCTGGCGCTGGCTGCTTCTGTGCTGCTGGTCGCGCAGGCGCAGGCGACGGAATTGCTGAACAGTTCCTACGATGTTTCCCGCGAGCTGTTTGCCGCCCTTAACCCGCAGTTCGAACAGCAGTGGGCGAAAGATAACGGCGGCGATAAGCTGACGATTAAACAATCTCATGCCGGGTCATCAAAACAGGCGCTGGCGATTCTACAAGGGCTGAAGGCCGACGTGGTGACCTACAATCAGGTTACCGATGTCCAGATTCTGCACGACAAAGGCAAGCTGATCCCCGCAGACTGGCAAAGCCGTCTGCCGAATAACAGCTCGCCGTTCTACTCCACCATGGGCTTTCTGGTGCGTAAAGGCAACCCGAAGAATATTCACGACTGGAATGACTTAGTGCGTTCCGACGTGAAGCTGATTTTCCCGAACCCAAAAACCTCCGGCAACGCGCGTTACACTTATTTAGCGGCGTGGGGCGCGGCGGACAAAGCTGACGGCGGCGATAAAGCGAAAACCGAGCAGTTCATGACCCGGTTCCTGAAAAACGTCGAAGTGTTTGATACGGGCGGTCGCGGGGCTACCACGACCTTCGCCGAGCGCGGTCTGGGCGATGTGCTGATCAGCTTCGAATCGGAAGTGAATAACATCCGCAAACAGTATGAAGCGCAGGGCTTTGAGGTGGTTATCCCGAAAACCAACATCCTGGCCGAGTTCCCGGTGGCGTGGGTGGATAAAAACGTCCAGGCCAACGGTACCGAGAAAGCGGCAAAAGCCTATCTCAACTACCTGTACAGCCCGCAGGCGCAGACCATCATCACCGATTACTACTACCGCGTGAATAACCCGGACGTGATGAACAAACTGCAAGATAAATTCCCGCAGACCGAACTGTTCCGCGTGGAAGATAAATTTGGCTCCTGGCCTGATGTGATGAAAACCCATTTTGCCAGCGGCGGTGAGCTGGACAAACTGCTGGCGGCGGGGCGTAAGTAATGTTTGCAGTATCGACTAAACGCGTGCTGCCGGGCTTTACCTTAAGCCTCGGGACCAGCCTGCTGTTCGTCTGCCTGATCCTGTTGTTGCCGCTCAGCGCGCTGGTGATGCAGCTTGCCCAGATGAGCTGGGCGCAGTACTGGGACGTAGTGACCAACCCGCAGGTGGTGGCGGCCTATAAAGTGACGCTGCTGTCGGCGTTTGTCGCCTCCATTTTTAACGGCGTGTTCGGCCTGCTGATGGCGTGGATATTAACCCGCTACCGCTTCCCGGGCCGCACGCTGCTTGATGCGCTGATGGATTTGCCGTTTGCGCTGCCGACGGCCGTTGCCGGCTTAACCCTCGCCTCGCTCTTCTCTGTGAACGGGTTGTACGGCGAGTGGCTGGCGAAATTTGATATTAAAGTCACCTATACCTGGCTCGGTATCGCGGTGGCCATGGCCTTTACCAGCATCCCTTTTGTGGTGCGTACCGTGCAGCCGGTGCTGGAAGAGTTGGGTCCGGAATATGAAGAAGCGGCGGAAACCCTTGGCGCCACGCGCTGGCAGAGCTTTCGCAAGGTGGTGCTGCCGGAGCTCTCCCCGGCGCTGATGGCGGGCGTTGCGCTGTCCTTTACCCGCAGCCTCGGTGAGTTTGGCGCGGTGATTTTTATCGCCGGCAACATTGCGTGGAAAACGGAAGTGACCTCGCTGATGATTTTTATCCGTTTGCAGGAGTTTGATTACCCGGCGGCGAGCGCGATTGCTTCGGTGATCCTCGCGGCCTCGCTGCTGCTGCTGTACTCGATTAACACTCTGCAAAGTCGCTTTGGTCGACGTGTGGTAGGTCACTGATGGCGGAAGTTACGCAATTGAAGCGATACGATGCGCCCCGCATCAACTGGGGTAAATGGTTTCTGATCGGTGCAGGTGTGCTGGTTTCCGCGTTTATTCTCGTCGTGCCGACGGTATATATCTTCGTTCAGGCCTTCAGCAAGGGGCTGATGCCCGCGCTGGAAAACCTGGCGAACCCGGATATGCTGCACGCCATCTGGCTGACCGTGCTGATTGCATTGATCACCGTGCCGGTGAACCTGGTGTTCGGCACGCTGCTGGCGTGGCTGGTGACGCGCTTTAACTTCCCTGGACGTCAGCTGCTGCTGACCCTGCTGGATATTCCTTTTGCCGTGTCGCCAGTGGTAGCGGGCCTGGTTTATCTGCTCTTTTATGGCTCCAACGGGCCGCTGGGCGGCTGGCTGGATGAGCACAACTTGCAGATTATGTTTGCCTGGCCGGGCATGGTGCTGGTGACGGTCTTTGTGACCTGCCCGTTTGTGGTGCGCGAGCTGGTGCCGGTGATGTTAAGCCAGGGGAGCAACGAAGACGAAGCGGCGGTGCTGCTGGGCGCGTCAGGCTGGCAGATGTTTCGCCGCGTGACGCTGCCGAATATCCGCTGGGCGCTGCTTTACGGCGTGGTGCTGACCAACGCCCGCGCGATTGGCGAGTTCGGTGCCGTTTCCGTCGTCTCCGGCTCTATTCGCGGTGAAACCCTGTCGCTGCCGCTACAGATTGAGCTGCTGCAGCAGGACTACAACACCATCGGTTCGTTTACTGCCGCCGCGTTGCTTACGCTGATGGCTATTTTGACCCTGTTTTTGAAGAGTGTGGTGCAGTGGCGTTTAGAAAATCAGGAAAAACGTCAGCATCAGGAGGGAAATCATGAGCATTGAGATTGCCAATATTAAGAAGTCCTTTGGTCGCACCCAGGTGCTGAATGATATCTCGCTGGATATCCCTTCCGGACAAATGGTGGCGCTGCTCGGGCCGTCTGGCTCCGGTAAAACCACGCTGCTGCGTATTATCGCCGGGCTTGAGCATCAGACCAGCGGGCACATCCGCTTTCACGGCACCGACGTAAGCCGTCTGCATGCCCGCGATCGTAAGGTTGGCTTTGTATTCCAGCATTACGCGCTGTTCCGCCATATGACCGTGTTCGACAATATTGCGTTTGGCCTGACCGTACTGCCGCGCCGCGAGCGCCCAAATGCGGCGGCCATCAAAGCGAAAGTGACCAAACTGCTGGAGATGGTACAGCTGGCTCACCTGGCGGACCGTTTTCCGGCGCAGCTCTCCGGCGGGCAGAAACAGCGTGTGGCGCTGGCGCGTGCGCTGGCGGTTGAACCGCAGATACTGCTGCTGGATGAACCCTTCGGCGCGCTGGACGCCCAGGTGCGTAAAGAGCTGCGTCGCTGGCTGCGTCAGCTGCATGAAGAGCTGAAGTTCACCAGCGTCTTCGTCACCCACGATCAGGAAGAGGCGATGGAAGTTGCCGACCGCGTGGTAGTGATGAGTCAGGGGAACATTGAGCAGGTTGACGAGCCGGAGCAGCTCTGGCGCGAACCGGCGACCCGCTTTGTGCTGGAATTTATGGGCGAGGTGAACCGTCTGCAGGGCACTATTCGCGGCGGACAATTCCACGTGGGCGCGCACCGCTGGCCGCTGGGCTATACCTCCGCGCATCAGGGGCCGGTCGATCTGTTCCTGCGTCCATGGGAAGTTGACGTCAGCCGCCGAACCAGCCTCGATTCACCGCTGCCTGTGCAGGTGCTGGAAGCTAGCCCTAAAGGTCACTACACGCAATTGGTGGTACAACCGCTGGGCTGGTATACCGAGCCGCTGACCGTGGTCATGCGCGACGACGTCCCGCCGCACCGGGGAGAGCGCCTGTTTGTCGGTCTGCAGCATGCCCGTATTTATCACGGGAAGGAACGCATTGAGACGCGCGAGGATATTGCTCTGGCGGAGTCAGCCTGATAGGTTATCGCGTATGTTTTTCGCCCGGTGGCGTAATGCTTACCGGGCTTTTTATTGAGCAATAAACGTGAATACACTCGAACACACTATCGGCAACACGCCTCTGGTCAAACTGCAGCGCATGGGGCCGGACAACGGCAGCGAAATCTGGGTCAAACTTGAAGGCAATAACCCGGCGGGGTCGGTGAAAGACAGGGCGGCCCTGTCGATGATTGTCGAGGCCGAAAAGCGCGGAGAGATTAAGCCCGGAGATGTGCTGATTGAAGCGACCAGCGGCAACACCGGCATTGCGCTGGCGATGATCGCCGCGCTTAAAGGCTATCAGATGAAGCTGCTGATGCCGGACAACATGAGCCAGGAGCGCCGTGCCGCCATGCGCGCCTATGGTGCGGAGCTGATTCTGGTCACCAAAGAGCAGGGAATGGAAGGCGCGCGTGACTTAGCGTTAGCCATGGCGCAGCGCGGCGAAGGCAAGCTGCTCGATCAGTTCAACAACCCGGACAACCCGTACGCGCACTACACCACTACCGGGCCGGAAATCTGGCAGCAGACCGACGGGCGGATCACCCATTTTGTCTCCAGCATGGGTACCACCGGCACCATTACCGGCGTATCGCGTTTTCTGCGCGAGCAGGATAAAGCGGTGAGCATCGTGGGGCTGCAGCCGGAAGAGGGGAGCAGTATTCCCGGAATTCGCCGCTGGCCTGCCGAATATATGCCGGGCATTTTTAACGCGCAGCTGGTGGACGAGGTGCTCGATATCCATCAACAGGATGCCGAAAACACCATGCGGATGCTGGCGGTGAAGGAGGGGATTTTCTGCGGCGTCAGTTCCGGCGGCGCGGTGGCGGGCGCGCTACGCGTGGCGGGTGAAAATCCTGGCGCGGTAGTGGTGGCGATCGTTTGCGATCGCGGCGATCGCTACCTTTCTACCGGCGTATTTGGCGAAGAGCACTTTACCCAGGGCGCGGGAATTTAAACCTCGGGCGCGTCGAGCAGGTCCGTACCATAGGAGTTATCCACGGTGCAGAGCCAGCGTTCGCCCTGCTGACGAAAGACATAGGTTGCGCGACGCGTGACCTGTGTTATCCCGGCTTCCGCCGTCGGAATATCCAGCCGGGTCTCCATAATCACCAGCGCATTGCCGCCGCCTTCGATAATCTCCATTTTTCCCTGCGTCACCACCAGCCGGTGCTGGAAATAGTCGGCAATGGCGATAAACGCGTTGCGGATATTTTCTTTGCCCCGCACCACCATGCCTGGCTTGACGACCAGCGCGGCGTCTTCAGCGTAATACTCCATCAGTGTCGCGTAATCCTCCTGGGAGATAGCGCGATCGCAGGCTTCGATGGCGGCTTTAAGCTGTGGGTTGGGATTGTGCATTTCTGGCGATCCTTAAACTGTCGGGCTTTAATAAAAGCCTTTTGCTTACTTTGCCGTCAGCTTATCAAGAAACGCCCATAGCTTCTCATTCATTTCGCGATAATCCCAGGCACGCATCTCCTGTTCACTACGAATGAAACGCCTGCCTCTGGCGGCGCTAAGCTCCTGCTGCGAATGGGCGATCAGCAGCTCAATGACCTCAGCATCAAACTCCATGTGGCACTGGAAGCCATAAACCCGGTCGCTGTATTTCACAATTTGCCGCGGGCAGCCTTCGCTGGAGGCCATCACTTCCGCCTCCGGCGTCAGGCCTGGCATATCGTTATGCCAGTGGCCGACGACCAGCGAGGGGCCAAAATGGGCCAGTTTGTCATCCTGCAGGCCCGCGGTGGTGAGCGTGATGGGATAGTGACCCACCTCTTTTTCCGGACTTTGCATGACCGGCGCGCCCAGCGCTTCACCGATAAGCTGCGAGCCCAGGCAAATCCCTACCACGATCCGTCCTGCGGCAATGGCCTGCGCAATCAAACGCTGCTCGGCGTGGCTATCAAACCAGGGGCACTCAGATAATGTCGTGCGCGGCGACTGCGGGCCGCCGAGCACAACCAGCATATCAAAGGCGTTGGCGTTTTCCGGTAGCCTGTCCCCCGCGTAAACCCGCGACCAGCTGATACCGTAGCCGCGCGCCTGCGCCCAGTGCAGGTAAGCTCCTGGCGCTTCAAAGACTTCATGGACGATAAAATGGATCTGCATAGCGTTAACTCCCGTCACTGTTGTTGTAATATCTGGTATAAGTCATTGGCGAGCTTATTCATTTCATTGTCGCTGAGCGTCGCAAGCGACAGCCTCAGCCCGTGCGAAGGGGCGCGAATGCCGAACGTTTCGCCTTCGCGAACCAGCCAGCCGGCGTGCGCCAGACGGAGCGCTACCGGCTGGCTCGGCTCTTCCAGCGGGAACCAAAAATTAAGGCCGTCTCCCGGCGTCAGGTGGGTGATTCCGCGGCTGGCGAGGGCGGCAATCAGCTTTTCATGCTGCTGACGATAGTGGCGCCGGGTTTGCGCCAGAGAGGCCATAAAGGTGTTGTCGTTAAGGCAGGCGATGACCAGATCCTGCAACAGATGGCTGACCCACTGGCTACCGGAATTAAGCCTCAGTCGCAGCGCCGCCGACGTGTCGGCGTCGCTGGCGACGATGGCCAGACGCATATCCGGCCCCAGGGTTTTTGACAGGGAGCGTACCAGCGCCCAACGCTGGCTTTCCGCGGCGATAGGGGAGTACCAGGGCGTGGCGGAGAGCAGCGCGAAATGGTCGTCAACAATCACCAGAACCTGCGGATAGCGGGCCAGTATTTCGCGTATTGCCCGGGCGCGGGATTCGCTGAGGCTACAGCCGGTCGGATTGTGCGCGCGCGGGGTAATAATGACCGCCCGGGCGCCGTTGCGCAGCGCCTCTTCAAGGGCCTCAGGCTGCATGCCTTCCCCGTCGACCGGTACCGGCGAAGGGCTAAAACCGGCGTAGCGCAGCATATTGATGCTGCTGAGAAAACAGGGGTCTTCGATGGCCACGCTATCGCCGGGCAGCAGCAGGGCGCATAGCAGGCGCTCAAGCGCATCGACGGCGCCGCTGGCAAGGTTAATATCGGCATCCAGGTTCACATCGTTGTTAATCCAACTGCTGGCCCACGCGGCCAGCCGTGGTTCAACCGCCGCATCGCCGTACAGGCGAGGCGCTGGCGCAATTGCGCCGAGATAGTGCTTGAGGTTTGCCAGGCGAGCGGGGTCGGGATTGCCGCTGGAGATATCCTTCAGCGGCGAAGAGGGATCGCCACCTTCAAGGGCGGGAAGGGTATTATGGGTTTTAATGGCGGTACCATTACGCCCCTGGCTGATAGCCAGGCCAGAGGTCACCAGTCGCTTATAGGCAGCAGCGACGGTATTGCGGTTAACCGACAGCTTGCCCGCCAGCTCGCGGACCGGCGGTAAAACATCGCCAGGCTTGAGCGCGCCGCTTTGTACCAGATGGCGGATGCTATCGAAGATCTCACTGGCAGTTTTTCCAACGATCATTATTGACCTATGACAAAATGAATTTTAGCATAGGACGAATGATAATCAGAGTATGACCCGCTGTCCAGCGGGGGGAGAAAGGATGGGCCAGCAAGATGAAATACAATCGGTGCTCTTCAACGATAAAAGTCGGGCGCTTGAGGTCGATATTGTGGCCGTGCAGTCGCAGGTGGTCTACGGCAGCGTAGGCAACAGTATTGCGATACCGGCGATAAAGCAGCACGGCCTGCGGGTCATCGCGGTGCCGACGGTGCTGTTCAGCAATACGCCGCATTATGATACTTACTATGGCGGCGTTATCCCGGAAGAGTGGTTTGCCGGCTATTTAAAGGCGCTGGAGGAGCGTGACGCCCTGCGCGAGCTGCGGGCGGTAACGACCGGCTATATGGGCAGCGCCGTGCAGATTAAGCGTCTGGCGCAATGGCTGCTGCGCATTCGCGAGCAGCATCCTGAACTGTGTATTCTCGTTGATCCCGTCATTGGCGATGTGGATAGCGGCATCTACGTCAAGGCCGAGATCCCTGAAGCCTATCGTACGCATTTGCTCCCGCTGGCGCAGGGGATCACGCCCAATCTGTTTGAGCTGGAGACGCTAAGCGGTCTGCCTTGCCATAATCAGCAGGAGGCGATTATTGCCGCCCGTAGTCTGCTCTCTGATTCACTGAAATGGGTCGTTATCACCAGCGCGCCGGGAGAGAATAGCGCCACGATCAACGTGCTGGTGGTTAGCGCGCAGTCGGTCGAGGTGGTTGAACATCCGCGCGTTGAAACCGATCTGAAGGGAACGGGTGACCTTTTTTGCGCCGAACTGGCGAGCGGCCTGGTGTGCGGAATGCAGCTGGGCGAGGCCGCCCGCGCTGCCGCGCAGCGGGTGCTGGCGGTTATGACCTGGACCAATGAACAGGGCTGCGATGAGCTCATTCTTCCGCCGCATAGGGAGGGAGAATGAAGAGCTATCGTTTAGTGGTGCGTCAGCAGGGAAGAGTCGTCGGCCATTTTGAGACCACCGGCAGCGAAGCCCTTGAGGATGTCTGCGAAGTGGGATCTTTATTTGGCGCCATTGGCGGATATCAGTGTGATTTACAGGTTTCTGACAGCGAGAAGCGGATTCTGGAAAGCGGCCCAGAAGGGATGAAAATAATTTCGCGGGAGAAGTGCTATCGGCCGTTTAAAGCGGCGAGATAAAAAAATGGCGCCCGAGAGGCGCCATTCTTCTGCGGCAAGAATTACTTCTTGATGCGGATAACCGGTGTTTCACCCACGGTTACGCTACCGGACAGTTTGATCAGCTCTTTGATCTCGTCCATGTTGGAGATAACAACCGGAGTCAGGGTAGACTTGGCTTTCTCTTCCAGCAGCGGCAGATCGAATTCGATAACCGGGTCGCCGACTTTCACACGCTGGCCTTCTTCGGCGATACGTTTGAAGCCTTCGCCTTTCAGCTCAACGGTATCAATACCGAAGTGAACGAACAGCTCGATGCCGCTATCAGATTCGATTGAAAACGCATGGTTGGTTTCAAAAATTTTACCGATGGTACCATCTACCGGCGCAACCATTTTGTTGCCAGTAGGTTTGATAGCAATGCCATCACCCACAATTTTTTCCGCAAAAACTACATCCGGCACGTCTTCAATGTTGACGATCTCGCCAGAGAGCGGGGCAACAATCTCAATAGTTCCGGTGTCTTTTTTGTCATCAGAAACCAGAGATTTCAATTTATCGAACAAACCCATGATCTTCTCCTAAGCAGTAATTTGGGCCGCGCATCTCGTGAATTAGCAGATTGTTTTTTCTTCAATGAACTTGTTAACCAGCGTCATTAACTCGTCCGTTGTCGGTTGAGCAAGAGCCTGCTCTGCTAATACTTTCGCATCTTCGAAGTTCGTGTTACGGATAATCTTCTTGATGCGCGGGATGGAAATGGCGCTCATAGAGAACTCGTCCAGACCCATACCCAGCAACAGAAGTGTAGCACGTTCATCGCCCGCAAGCTCACCGCACATGCCAGTCCATTTGCCTTCAGCATGAGAAGCATCAATAACTTGCTTAATCAGCGTCAGCACGGACGGGGACATTGGCTGGTAAAGATGTGAAATCATATCATTACCACGGTCAACTGCCAGAGTATACTGCGTTAAATCATTGGTACCGATACTAAAGAAATCAACTTCTTTGGCTAAGTGACGCGCAATTGTCGCAGCGGCTGGGGTTTCCACCATCACGCCAATCTCAATTGCCTCATCAAAAGCTTTACCTTCGTCGCGCAGTTCCTGTTTGTAGATTTCGATCTCTTTCTTCAGTGCACGCACTTCTTCAACAGAGATGATCATCGGGAACATGATGCGCAGTTTACCGAAAGCGGAAGCGCGCAGGATAGCACGAACCTGGTCGCGCAGAATCTCTTTGCGATCCATGGCGATGCGCACTGCGCGCCAGCCGAGGAACGGGTTCTCTTCTTTCGGGAAGTTCATGTACGGCAGCTCTTTGTCGCCGCCGATGTCCATGGTGCGAACGATAACCGCCTGCGAGCCGCACGCTTCGGCAACGGCTTTGTATGCTGCGAACTGTTCTTCTTCAGTCGGCAGCGAGTCGCGGTCCATGAACAGGAATTCTGTACGATACAAACCAACGCCTTCCGCGCCGTTACGTTCGGCACCTTCAACGTCGCGTACGGTACCGATGTTGGCACAGACTTCAACCTGATGGCCGTCCAGCGTAATGGCCGGCAGGTCTTTCAGCTTAGCCAGCTCCGCTTTCTCTTCAGCGACCTGAGCCTGCAGGTTGCGTAGTTCTTCGATTTGTTGGTCGCTCGGGTTAACCAGAACCTGATTATTCACCGCATCGAGAACCAGATAGTCGCCGTTTTTCACCTGGGTAGTCACGCTACCGGTCCCCACGATGGCCGGCAGTTCAAGGGAGCGCGCCATGATGGAGGTGTGGGAAGTACGGCCGCCCGCGTCGGTGATGAAGCCCAGCACCTTGTTCAGGTTCAGCTGTGCAGTTTCAGACGGGGTCAGGTCAGCGGCTACCAGGATAACTTCATCCTGAATCGCGCTCAGATCGATGATGGCCAGACCAAGGATGTTGCGCAGCAGGCGCTTACCGATGTCGCGTACGTCAGCGGCACGCTCTTTCAGGTATTCGTCATCCAGTTCTTCCAGGGCAGTAGCCTGACCTTCGATAACTTCATTGGCTGCCGCATCGGCAGTCATATGCTTATCTTTAATCAGGGCTATGATTTCCTGCTCAAGCTCCTCATCTTCCAGCAGCATGATGTGCCCTTCGAAGATGGCTTCTTTTTCTTCACCGAAAGTTTCACCAGCTTTGGTTTTGATGACCTCCAGCTGGGCGGAGGCCTTGGTGCGGCCATTCAGAAAACGTTCAACTTCCTGATCAACCTTATCGGCAGAAATTTTCTTCCGGTCGATGACAATTTCATCTTCTTTCAGCAGAAGTGCCTTGCCGAAAGCGATACCCGGGGATGCTAAAATGCCTGAAATCATAACCCTACCTTACTTGTGACTGATATTAAAAAGAACCCGTGAACTTACTCGAGTTCAGCCATCAGTTTTACCAGATGCTCAACTGCTTTTTGCTCGTCTTCGCCTTCGGCAGAGAGAGTGACAACGGTACCCTGGGTCAGGCCCAGAGTCTGCAGTTTGAACAGGCTTTTGGCGCTGGCGCTTTTGCCGTTGGAGGTTACAGTGATCTCAGAAGTGAAGCCTTTTGCTTCTTTAACAAACTGAGCAGCAGGGCGGGTGTGCAGACCGTTCGGAGCGGTAATAGTAACTTCTTGCTGGAACATTATATTTCCCCAACTTATAGGTTTAGTGTTGTGGACCTAAAGTTTAGCCTAACGGCCAAACTTTAGCCTGTATCGTTAGCGCCGGCATCACGTATGCGGCTCCGGCACCATCAGCGGAAAATCGCTGTGGAAACCTTCAGGCCGTTAACGTCTACCACGTCATTAAACATTATGCCGCTAAAGGAAGACTTGAACCAAATCATAAAATCGATTCAGCTTATGGAAATCCAAATCGGAATAATTTCGCGCATCGAAATAAATGTGTTGGTTAAATACCAGACCCAACGAAGTGAATCAATGCCAGGAGGGGTAAAAGTTTGATGTGCGCCACAAAAAAGCACCTGAAAAGGTGCTTTTTTACACGATATTAACAAGCTGGCATTACTGTTGCAGTTCTTTCTCGGTGAAGAGATCGGCAAACAATGCGGTGCTTAAATAGCGCTCACCTGAAGAGGGTAGGATAACCACAATATTCTTGTTGGTAAAGGCTTCATCCTCCTGCAGCTTCAGCGCAGCGGCAACGGCAGCGCCGGAAGAGATGCCGGCCAGAATGCCTTCCTCTTCCATCAGGCGACGGGCGGTGGAAATGGCTTCTTCATTGGTAATAGCCACTACTTTATCCACCAGCTTCAAATCCAGGTTGCCTGGGATAAAGCCTGCGCCAATACCCTGGATTTTGTGCGGGCCTGGCTTCAGCTCTTCGCCTGCCAGCGCCTGGGCGATAACCGGGGAGTCGGTAGGTTCAACGGCAACGGTAAGCAGATCTTTTTTACCTTTGGTGCCTTTGATATAGCGGCTCACGCCGGTCAGCGTACCGCCAGTGCCGACGCCGGAGATGAAGACGTCGATTTGACCATCGGTATCTTCCCAGATTTCCGGGCCGGTGGTTTTTTCATGAATTTCCGGGTTGGCCGGGTTGCTGAACTGCTGGAGCAGGAGGAATTTTTCCGGGTTGCTGGCGACAATTTCTTCGGCTTTCTGGATGGCACCTTTCATGCCCTTGGCGCCTTCGGTCAGCACCAGGTTAGCGCCCAGGGCCTTCAGCAGCTTGCGGCGTTCGATGCTCATGGTCTCCGGCATCGTCAGCGTCAGTTTATAACCGCGCGCCGCAGCCACGTAGGCCAGCGCGATACCGGTATTACCGCTGGTCGGTTCCACCAGCTCAACGCCCGGCTTCAGCACGCCGCGTTTTTCGGCATCCCAAATCATATTGGCACCGATACGGCATTTTACGCTAAAGCTCGGGTTACGAGATTCTACCTTTGCCAGGATGCGTCCGTTACCGATACGGTTCAGTCGTACCAGCGGCGTATGGCCGATAGTCAGGGAGTTATCTTCAAAAATCTTACTCATGGCCCGTCCTTAACTGTATGAAATTTGGGAGTACGGCTTCAGCATACCCGCTTAAAGAATATGCGGAAGTAAGGATTTAGCATATCTATATTCAGAAGAGAAATAATGACAAGCCAGAAGTAATAAGGAGCGGCATAAGCCGCTCCGAAAGCGATAGCGCTACTTCCACATGGCGTGTTTGTCACGGTAGCAATCGACCCACATCGCCGTCGCGCCGCAAATTGCGACGGGCAGGATGACCAGGTTTAGCACCGGGATCATGGTAAACAGGCTGGTCAGGGCGCCAAACTGCATATTGGTCACTTTGCGCGTGCGCAGCGCCTGACGCATCGTTTTAAACGGCACCTTATGGTTATCAAAAGGGTAATCGCAGTACTGAATCGCCAGCATCCAGGCGCTGAACAGGAACCACAGCACGGGGGCGACGGTCTGGCCGATACCGGGGATAAAGTAGAGAAGCAAAAGGACGATGGCCCGCGGCAGGTACCAGGCGAACTTCTGCCACTCGCGCTTCATGATGCGCGGCACATCTTTCAGGATGCCGAAAACCCCGACGTCCGGCGGCGTCGCGCCCGTCAGGCGCGCTTCAAGCTGCTCGGCCAGCAGGCCGCTAAAGGGCGCGGCAATCCAGTTGGCGATTGTTGAGAAGAAGTAGCCGAAGACAAGCAGAATAGATATGACCACCATGGGCCACAGCAGATAGTTAAGCCATTGCAGCCATTCAGGAACATGGCTCATCAACGAAGGGATCCAGCTGTCCAGACGCGTGAACAGCCACCAGAATGCGCCGCCCATCAGAATAATGTTGACGAGTAAAGGGAGGAATACGTATCGACGGATCCCCGGCAGCCCGATCAGCTTCCAACCCTGCGAAAAATAGTAGACGCCACTGCGCGGGGTCGTTACGGATGATGAAACCATAGTCAGGTAATGCTCCTTTTTTGACATCCAGGCTGAATGCCGGGCTATTTTATCGGGTTAGCAGACAATAACCAGTTAGGAAATGTTCGAAAAAACAGCAAAAAGCACGATTTAGTTCATCTTTATGTAGTGAAAGCCCCCGACGCACTTGCACTTGATGTAATCGGCAAATACTCTTAGTGAGTAAATGTTTGCCGTGGTGGCAAGGTGTTAGAACAACAGAGAATATAATGATGCAGGATTTGCGTCTGATATTAATCATTGTTGGCGCGATCGCCATAATCGCTTTACTGGTGCACGGTTTCTGGACCAGCCGTAAAGAACGCTCCTCGATGTTTCGCGATCGCCCACTGAAACGTATGAAGTCTCGCGACGATGAAGCGTCGGAAGGCGACGACTTTGATGACGATGTTGAAGGCGTTGGTGAAGTCCGGGTTCATCGGACCAGTCATGCGCCGAATGGCGTTCATGGGGAGCATGAAGCACCTCGTCAGCCGCAGCACCAGTATCAGCCTCCTTATGAGCGTCAGGCGCAACAGCCACCTGTGCGCCCGGAAGAGCCTGTCCGTGCACCGCAGCAGCCGCAACATCAGCCCGTTCACGCCCAGGCCCCGGTCCAGCAGCCGCAGCGCGCCGTGCCGCCTCAGCAGCCGGTACAGCCGCAGCCCGTTTCGCATGTGCAGCAACCCGTTCAGCATGCGCAGCAGCCCGTTCAGCATGTGCAGCAGCCGGTTCAACAACCTGCCGCCGCTCCAGAGCCGCAGCCGGCGCCGGAACCTCAGGCCCCTGAGCCGCAGCAGGCCGCGCCGCAGCCTAAAGAGCGTAAGGAGACGGTCATCGTGATGAACGTCGCTGCGCACCACGGTTCGCAGCTCAACGGCGAGCTTCTCATCAATAGCATCCAGCAGGCGGGCTTCAAATTTGGCGATATGAATATCTTCCATCGCCACCTCAGCCCGGACGGCAGCGGCCAGGTGCTCTTCAGTCTGGCCAATATGGTTAAGCCTGGCACCTTCAATCCTGACAGCATGGCGGATATGATGACGCCCGGGGTGACTATCTTTATGCAGGTTCCGTCCTTTGGCGATGAACTGCAAAACTTTAAGCTGATGCTGCAGTCCGCGCAGTACATTGCCGATGAAGTCGGCGGCGTAGTGCTGGATGACCAGCGTCGTATGATGACGCCGCAAAAATTGCGTGAATATCAAGACCGAATTCGTGAAGTGAAAGAGGCTAACGCCTGATTCATCTTCTTGCGTTTCATCTACTTATCCTGAACCCCCGCCCGTCGGGGGTTTTTTATCATTGATGGTGTGATATGGAATCGAACGAACAAAAACTGACTGAACTGCGAACCACGCTTCGCCATCATGAATATCTCTACCACGTCATGGATACGCCGGAAATCCCTGATGCGGAATACGATCGGTTAATGCGCGAACTGCGCGAGCTGGAAGCTCAGCACCCTGAGCTGATCACCCCGGACTCGCCCACCCAGCGCGTCGGTGCCGCACCGTTAGCCTCTTTTAGCCAGATTCGCCATGAAGTCCCGATGCTGTCGCTGGACAACGTTTTTGATGAGGAGAGCTTCCTCGCGTTCAACAAGCGGGTACAGGATCGCCTGAAAAATACCGATAACCTGACTTACTGCTGCGAGCTCAAGCTGGATGGCCTGGCGGTCAGTATCCTGTATGAAAACGGCCTACTGGTGCAGGCGGCGACCCGCGGCGATGGAACGACCGGTGAAGATATTACCTCCAACGTGCGTACCATCCGCGCGATTCCCCTGAAGCTACGCGGTGACAATATTCCGCAGCGGCTTGAGGTGCGCGGAGAGGTGTTCCTGCCGCAGGCAGGGTTTGAAAAAATTAATGAAGAGGCGCGGCGAACCGGAGGTAAAGTCTTTGCTAACCCGCGTAACGCGGCGGCGGGGTCTTTACGCCAGCTCGATCCGCGAATTACCGCGAAGCGTCCACTCACTTTCTTTTGCTACGGCGTGGGCGTGCTGGAAGGCGGCGAGCTTCCTGCCAGCCACTCGGCGCGCTTGCAGCAGTTTAAGTCCTGGGGGCTGCCGGTCAGCGAGCGTGTAAAGCTCTGCCATACGCCCGAGGAAGTGCTTACTTACTATCGCCAGGTTGAAGAGGATCGGCCGAAGCTGGGGTTTGATATCGACGGCGTGGTCATCAAAGTCGATTCGCTGGCGCTGCAGGAACAGCTTGGCTTCGTAGCCCGCGCGCCGCGCTGGGCGGTGGCGTTTAAGTTTCCGGCGCAGGAGCAGATGACTTTCGTGCGTGACGTTGAGTTTCAGGTCGGGCGCACTGGCGCCATCACGCCGGTTGCGCGTCTGGAGCCGGTACACGTCGCCGGGGTCCTGGTCAGCAACGCGACGCTGCATAATGCTGATGAAATCGAGCGTCTGGGGCTGCGTATCGGCGATAAGGTGGTCATTCGCCGCGCCGGCGATGTTATCCCTCAGGTCGTGAACGTCGTGCTCTCAGAACGCCCGGAGGAGACGCGTGAGATCGTGTTCCCCACCCATTGTCCGGTATGTCATTCCGACGTTGAACGCGTGGAAGGCGAAGTGGTGACGCGCTGTACCGGCGGTCTGATCTGCGGGGCTCAGCGTAAAGAAGCGCTCAAGCATTTTGTCTCCCGTCGCGCCCTGGACGTTGACGGTATGGGCGATAAAATCATCGATCAGCTGGTTGAAAAAGAGTACGTGCATACGCCGGCCGATCTCTTTCAACTGACGCCGGGTAAACTCACCGGGCTCGATCGCATGGGGCCCAAATCAGCGCAGAACGTGGTGGATGCCCTGGAAAAGTCCAAAGAGACCACCTTTGCCCGTTTCCTTTATGCGCTGGGGATCCGCGAAGTCGGTGAGGCGACGGCAGCCGGTTTAGCGGCCCACTTTGGCACCATTGAGGCGCTGGAGCAGGCTTCAATTGACGATCTGCAAAAAGTGCCCGATGTCGGGATTGTGGTTGCCACGCACGTGCGTAATTTCTTTGCCGAAGAGAGCAACCGCGAAGTGATTGCTCAGCTGCGTAAAGAAGGCGTCCGCTGGCCGGCGCCGGTCGTGGTCAACGCGGAAGAGATTGATAGCCCCTTTGCCGGCAAAACGGTGGTTCTGACCGGTAGCCTGAGTCAGCTCTCCCGTGACGATGCGAAAGCCCGGCTGGCTGCGCTGGGGGCGAAGGTGGCGGGCAGCGTGTCGAAGAAGACCGACCTGGTCATCGCCGGGGAGGCGGCGGGCTCTAAGCTTGCCAAAGCGCAGGAGCTGGGAATTGCGGTGATCGATGAAGACGAAATGCTGCGTCTGCTCGGAGAGTCGCGTGGATAAAGATCGGCTTATTGAGATTGCCAATACGGAAATGCCGTTTGGTAAATACAAAGGGCGGCGCTTAATCGATGTGCCGGAGGAGTATTTGCTGTGGTTTGCCCGTAAGGATCAATTTCCCGCCGGGCATCTTGGCGAGCTGATGGCATTAACGCTATTGATTAAAACGGAGGGGCTGACCAGCCTGGTCGAGCCCCTTAAGCGCCCGCGTTAGGCTTCGGAGGCGCGGCTTTTCTCCTGCGCCTGTAACGCTTCGGCCTGGCGCTTATAGCGCCGCGCCAGCACCGCACAGACCATAAGCTGAATCTGGTGGAAGATCATCAGCGGCAGCACCATTATCCCCAGGATAGAGGTCGGGAAGAGAATGTTGGCCATCGGAATGCCGTTCGCCAGGCTCTTTTTCGACCCGCAAAAGACAATCGTAATTTCATCCGCTTTATTAAACCCGCACCTGCGCGCCACAAAGACGTTAATCGCAATCACAATCGCCAGCAGCACCATGCTGACAATAACGATAAACAGCAGCGAACCGACGCCGACTTTGTGCCAGATACCGTTAACAACCGCCTCGCTGAACGCCGAATAGACCACCAGCAGGATGGAGGTCTGGTCGGTTTTCGAGATCCACTTTTTATGTTTTGCCACCCAGTTGCCAATCCACGGACGAGAGAGATGTCCCAGCACAAACGGCAGCAGCAGCTGCAGCATGATTTTGCCAACCTGCTCCAGACTCCCCCCCGCGCCGTGCAGGTTCATCAACAGGCCGACCAGCAGTGGCGAAATGAAGATCCCCAGCAGGCTTGAGGCCGAAGCCGAGCATACCGCAGCCGCCACGTTGCCGCCCGCCAGAGAGGTAAATGCAATGGCTGACTGGACGGTGGCGGGGAGAATGCAGAGATAAATAAACCCGGTATAAAGCGCCGGATCGACGTTAACGGGCGCCCACCAGGCGAACAGCACGCCAAGCACGGGAAAAACGATAAACGTGCTGCACATGACCCAGAGATGTAAACGCCAGTGGCTGCCCCCGGCAACGATCGCCTCACGCGAGAGCTTGGCGCCGTGCATAAAGAAAAGCAGCGCGATGGCGGCGGTGGTTAAATGTTCAAAGAAGGGGACAAATCCGCCGCGCGCAGGAAAGAAGGAGGCCAGCAGGACGACGGTGACTAACGTCAGGGTGAATGGATCAAGAATGCGGAAAAATTTCATAAACGCTCCTGAAAATCGATGTCGCTATTGTGCTTTCTTTGGTTTGAGAAATAAAATCGATTTATTGCATCTATTCATGAAAAAAAGAGATGAATTATTCGCTACGTCAGTTGAAGGTTTTTGTGACCGTTGCTCGCGTCAAAAGCTTTAGCCGGGCAGGGGAAAGTATTGGCCTGAGTCAGTCAGCGGTAAGCCACAGCGTGAAAGAGCTGGAACATCAGACCGGCGTACGCCTGCTTGACCGAACGACGCGCGAAGTGGTGCTCACGGAAGCCGGACAGCAGCTGGCGGCCCGGCTTGAGCGCCTGCTGGATGAGTTAAACGGCACATTGCGTGAGGCCGGGCGCGTCGGGCAGCAGCTTATGGGAACCGTGCGGGTGGCGGCCAGCCAGACCATTTCCGCCCATCTGATCCCGCAGTGCATCGCCTACAGCAACCGTCGCTATCCGGAGATAGATTTCGTTCTGCACGATCGCCCCCAGCAGTGGGTGCTGGAGAGCATCCGCCAGGGAGAAGTGGATTTTGGCATTGTTATCGACCCTGGCGCCGCGACCGATTTGCAGTGTGAGGCGGTTCTCGCTGAACCTTTCCTTCTGCTTTGCCGTCGCGATCACCCTTTCGCTAAAAGGGATGCGGTGAGCTGGCATGCGCTGCATGACCAGCGGCTGGTTTTGCAGGATTATGCTTCGGGTAGCCGGCCGCTGATTGACGCCGCGCTCGCGGGATTCGCCGTTACCGCAAATATCGTGCAGGAAATTGGTCATCCGGCCACGCTATTTCCAATGGTTGAGTCGGGGATAGGCATCAGCATCCTACCTGCGTTAGCGCTGCCGCTCCCTCAGGGAAGTCATCTGCAGGTGAAGCGGCTCACCCCGGTGGTGGAACGCCAGCTGATGCTGGCGCGGCGTAAAAACCGCTCGCTATCGACAGCCGCAGAGGCGCTGTGGGAGGTGGTGCGGCTGCAGGCGGCCCGGCTTACCGCCTTACGCGAGAACGACCCCTTGTATCAGAAATGAAATCAATAGCTTTTTAGTATCAAACGTCCGGGAAAACTGTATTGGTAATCGATTGCGTCGCATCGTTATAACAAGATGGTAGCCAATCATTTTATCCATTCTTCAGTTTTTAAGGACAGCTTATGAGCGACACGCTTTTCTCACAGAACCCTTGGTATAGCGCCGATATTATTCGCGGATATAAGCCGGATTTTACGCCGCGGGTGGCCTTTATCCTGGGGTCGGGTCTTGGGGCGCTGGCGGAACAAATTGAAGATGCGGTGGCGATTTCCTACGAGAAGCTGCCCGGCTTCCCGGTAAGTACGGTCCACGGCCATGCCGGCGAACTGGTGCTTGGAAATCTGGCCGGCGTACCCGTTGCCTGCATGAAAGGGCGTGGGCACTTCTATGAAGGTCGGGGCATGACGGTGATGACTGATGCCATCCGCACGCTAAAGCTGCTGGGGTGTGAACTGCTGTTTTGTACTAACGCGGCCGGTTCTTTACGTCCGGAAGTGGGGCCGGGAAGCCTGGTGGCGCTCAGCGACCATATTAACACGATGCCGGGTACGCCAATGGTGGGCCTGAATGATGAGCGCTTCGGCGAACGCTTCTTCTCCCTGGCCAACGCCTATGACGCGGATTACCGCGCCGTTCTGCAGCGCGTAGCGGAGGAGGCGGGGTTTTCGCTGACTGAAGGCGTATTTGTCTCTTATCCCGGGCCGAATTTTGAAACGGCGGCGGAGATTCGCATGATGCAGATTATCGGCGGCGATGTGGTGGGGATGTCCGTCGTGCCGGAAGTCATCGCTGCCCGCCATTGCGAGCTGAAAGTGGTGGCCGTCTCAGCCATTACCAATCTGGCTGAGGGCCTCGGCGATGTGAAACTATCTCACGCGCAAACCCTGGCGGCGGCCGAACTCTCCCGGCAGAACTTTATTAACCTGATCTGCGGCTTCTTACGCAAACTGGCCTGAAAAAATAATAAATATTGACCCCGCTTGCGGGGTCTTACTTTAATGGCAGGGAACGGAAAAATGGGTATCGCCTCTCGCTTAAAACTCATGTCGTTTTTGCAATATTTTATCTGGGGTAGCTGGCTGGTCACCCTGGGTTCTTACATGATAAACACGCTGCATTTCACCGGGGCAAATGTCGGCATTGTCTATAGTTCCAAAGGGCTGGCGGCCATTATCATGCCCGCCATTATGGGGATCGTTGCCGATAAATGGCTACGTGCAGAGCGGGCCTATATGCTCTGCCACCTGGTCTGCGCGGGAGTGCTTCTTTATGCAACGACCGTCACCGATCCGGAGACGATGTTCTGGGTAATGCTGATTAACGCGATGGCCTATATGCCGACTATCTCGTTGTCTAATAGCATCTCCTATTCATGTCTGGCGCAGTCCGGCCAGGATCCGGCGACCGCGTTTCCTCCTGTTCGTGTATTTGGCACTCTTGGTTTTATTGTTGCCATGTGGACGGTGAGCCTGATGAGGCTGGAGTTGAGCAGCGCGCAGCTTTATATCGCCTCTGCCGCGTCGTTATTACTGGCGATTTATGCGCTTACGCTACCGAAAATTCCTGTGACCGAGAAGAAACCTGGCACCACATTGGCCACGAGGCTGGGACTGGATGCATTCGTATTGTTTAAAAATCCGCGGATGGCCATTTTCTTTTTCTTCGCGATGATGCTCGGGGCGGTACTGCAAATAACCAACGTCTTCGGTAACCCCTTTCTACATGATTTCGCCCGCAACCCGGCGTTTGCCGACAGCTTTGTCGTACGTTACCCCTCTATTTTGCTTTCGGTCTCGCAGATGGCGGAAGTCGCCTTTATTCTCACCATTCCGTTCTTTCTGAAACGCTTTGGTATTAAAACGGTCATGCTGATGAGTATGCTGGCATGGACGCTGCGCTTTGGCTTTTTTGCCTTTGGCGATCCGTCTCCGTTCGGTTTTGTTCTGCTGCTGATGTCGATGATCGTTTACGGCTGCGCATTCGACTTCTTTAATATTTCAGGGTCGGTGTTCGTAGAGCAAGAGGCGGGGGCGCATATTCGCGCCAGCGCGCAGGGGTTGTTTATGACCATGGTGAACGGTGTTGGCGCGTGGGTAGGTTCGGTTCTCAGCGGCATGGCCGTGGATTACTTCTCTGTTGATGGCGTAAAAGAGTGGCAGACCATCTGGCTGGTATTCGCGGCCTATTCATTGCTGCTGGCGGTTATTTTTGCCGTGTTCTTCAAATATAAACATGAACCTGAGAAGTTAACGAAAAAAGCGCTGACGCATTAATCCTCTTCCGCGGCGGGCACATGTTCCGCCGTTTCATTTTTTCTGATGCAGTGTGGTAACTTTGCGCATTATCTATATGCCTCAGGAGCGCATGGCCCATGGAACGCACGCATCGTATCGATCTGAAGTTATTGCGCTATTTTCTGGCTGTTGCCGAAGAGCTGCATTTTGGTCGTGCGGCGGCCCGTCTGAACATGTCGCAACCTCCGCTCAGCATTCACATTAAAGACCTGGAGCAGCAGCTTGGCACGCTGCTGTTTGTTCGCCACTCCCGCAGCGTAGCGTTGACCCACGCAGGAAAAATCCTGATGGAGGAGTCCCGTCGTCTGCTTTCCAGCGCGAATCAGGCGCTGGCGCGCGTGGAACAGATTGGGCGGGGTGAGGCGGGACGGGTAGAGCTGGGCGTGATAGGTACGGCTATGTGGGGAAAAATGCGTCCGGTGATGCGGCGTTTTTTGAAAGAGAACCCTAACGTAGAGGTGCTTTTCCGCGAGAACATGCCCGCCATGCAGATGGCGATGCTGGAACGACGCGAGCTGGACGCCGGCGTCTGGCGGATGGCGACAGCGCCTTCTCCTGGATTTACCAGCCTGCGATTGCACGAATCCTCTTTTCTGGTGGCCATGCCGGAAGAGCACCCGCTTGCCGCGCGTAAGGCAATCCCGCTTGCGGCGTTGCGTAACGAATATTTTGTCACCATGCCTTCAATACATACGGACTGGACGTTTTTGCAGCGCGTGTGCCAGAGCGCCGGATTCTCGCCGATGATTATCCGTGAAGTGATGGAGCCGCAAACGGTTCTGGCGATGGTCAGTATGGGGATAGGTATTACGCTCATCGCTGATAGCTATGCGCAAATGACGTGGCCGGGGGTGGTGTTTCGTCCGCTGGAAGAACGCATACCCGCAGATTTGTATATCGTCTATGACCAACAGCAGGCGATGCCCGCGCTGGAGAAGCTGATTACGGCGCTGGTGAATTGATGGTCAGTGGCGGATAGCAAGATGAAGACCTGTGCCGGCTTTGTAAGCGCAGATAGCAAAAAAGCGCCTTTAGGGCGCTTTTTTACATTGGTGGGTCGTGCAGGATTCGAACCTGCGACCAATTGATTAAAAGTCAACTGCTCTACCAACTGAGCTAACGACCCGAAGTGGTGGGTGATGACGGGATCGAACCGCCGACCCCCTCCTTGTAAGGGAGGTGCTCTCCCAGCTGAGCTAATCACCCACTTCGGTACTTCATTTTACGACAAGAAATCCAGCTGGCGAGAAAGTGGTGGGTGATGACGGGATCGAACCGCCGACCCCCTCCTTGTAAGGGAGGTGCTCTCCCAGCTGAGCTAATCACCCACTTCGGTACTTCATTTTACGACAAGAAATCCAGCTGGCGAGAAAGTGGTGGGTGATGACGGGATCGAACCGCCGACCCCCTCCTTGTAAGGGAGGTGCTCTCCCAGCTGAGCTAATCACCCCCGCTGTGTGGAGTCGCATTATAGGGAGAGTTGAAAATGAGTCAACGCCTTTTCTAAATAATTTGTTTGTTCGTCGTAAAATTAAACAAAACGATCGCAATGTCATCCGTGGCGCATGATTTATAAACAAAAAGGGGAAAGCGTGACGTTGAAACGGTAACAACATTGAGGAATCAGCCCACGGTGTTAGAATATTCCTCCATAAAATCCAACGAACACTGCCGCGTGTCGGCACCTTTATCAAACGTAAGGCCACTTCATGAAAATCAAAACTCGCTTCGCGCCCAGCCCGACAGGCTATCTGCACGTTGGCGGCGCGCGTACTGCTCTCTATTCCTGGCTTTTTGCACGTAACCACGGCGGTGAGTTTGTGCTGCGTATTGAAGATACCGATCTTGAGCGCTCTACGCCGGAGGCCATTGAAGCCATTATGGATGGTATGAACTGGCTGAGCCTGGAATGGGACGAGGGTCCGTACTTCCAGACCAAGCGTTTTGATCGCTACAACGCCGTTATTGATGAAATGCTGGCAGCGGGTACGGCCTATAAATGCTATTGCTCTAAAGAGCGTCTGGAAGCGCTGCGTGAAGAGCAAATGGCAAAAGGCGAGAAGCCCCGCTACGACGGTCGCTGCCGCCATGGCCACGAACATCATGCTGATGACGAACCTTGCGTTGTCCGTTTTGCCAACCCGGAAGAGGGTTCCGTTGTTTTTGACGACCAGATCCGCGGTCCGATCGAATTCAGCAACCAGGAGCTGGACGATCTGATTATCCGCCGTACCGATGGTTCTCCAACCTACAACTTCTGCGTCGTGGTTGACGACTGGGATATGGAAATCACCCACGTTATTCGCGGCGAAGACCATATCAACAATACCCCGCGCCAGATTAACATCCTGAAAGCGCTGAATGCGCCGGTGCCGGTTTACGCCCACGTCTCGATGATTAACGGAGATGATGGTAAGAAACTGTCCAAGCGGCACGGTGCGGTCAGCGTTATGCAGTATCGCGACGACGGCTACCTGCCGGAAGCGCTGCTGAACTATCTGGTGCGTCTGGGGTGGTCCAGCGGCGACCAGGAGATTTTCTCTCGCGAAGAGATGATTAAACTGTTCAGCCTGGGGGCGGTGAGCAAATCGGCGAGCGCGTTCAATACGGAAAAGCTGCAGTGGCTGAACCACCACTATATCAACTCGCTGGCCCCGGAGTACGTGGCAACGCATTTACAGTGGCACATTGAGCAGGAAAATATCGACACCCGTAACGGCCCGCAGCTGGCTGAGCTGGTGAAGCTGCTGGGCGAGCGCTGCAAAACCCTTAAAGAGATGGCGGCGAGCTGCCGTTATTTCTATGAAGATTTTGCCGAGTTTGATGCCGATGCGGCGAAAAAACATCTGCGTCCAGTTGCCCGTCAGCCGCTGGAAGTGGTGCGCGACAAATTAGCCGCCATCAGCGACTGGACGGCGGAAAACGTCCATCATGCGATTCAGGCGACGGCCGATGAGCTGGAAGTGGGGATGGGAAAAGTGGGGATGCCGCTGCGCGTCGCGGTGACCGGTGCGGGTCAGTCTCCGGCGCTTGATGTGACCGTCCATGCGATCGGTAAATCACGTAGCGTAGAACGTATCAACAAGGCGCTGGACTTTATTGCTGAACGCGAAAGCCAGCAATCCTGATCCTGATACAGCCATCGTAAAACTGCGGGGATAGCGAACCCCGCAGTTTTTTTTGCCCGTTAATTCGCATCAGTAATGCCAAGCCGGGACAGAAACCCGCTGATCCCCTCACGCGCAAGAAAATCCCGCAGGTGCAGCTGCTCAGTTGGGGTCATCAGGTGCATGGTCTCGACAATCTGGCGCCAGATTGTGTCCACATCGTTCACATAGTATTTGACGGTCGGTTCCGCCAGCTGGTTATCTATGGTCAGATGCCGCAGCGCCGGGATATTTGCCAGGAAATCGATCACCGACCTGTCGATGACGATAAGGCGAGCGCGTCCGCCTTTGACTCCGGGGATCGGTTCCGTCCGCCATTTTTGTTCTCTGGCCCAGCGGTTAATGGTTTGCCGGGCGAGGTTAAGGCACTCGGCGAGCTCCGCTGGGGTCATTTTATCTTTAAGTTTCATCATGCTTTCACCGATCGCGAATACCGAGTCGGTTGAGTAACCCGGTGATTCCTTCACGCAGCAGCAGCGACATCAGCAGCTTTTGCTCTCCCGGCGTCATCTCTTTACACAGGGTAAGCAGCAGAGATTCGAGATCGTTATCCGTTGCGGAATAGGGGACAGGGTTTTCAGCCACGCGCTGCGCGCTGCGAATAAACTCGCGAACCTGCTCATTAACATGTACGAGGCGCGCTTTGCCGCCCTGTACGCCGGGGCGCGGGGACGTTTGCCATCCCTCTTTACGTACCCATTTGTTAATCGTTTGCCGACTGAAGCCAGTCAGATGCGCTATTTCTTCAGGTGTCATTCGTTCCTTGAGCATACTATTTCCTGAGTAAATATGTGGGAATTAGTTGCACATGTTATAGCATCCTTTTAAAGGAAAGGGTGACATGTTTAACTTCTGGCTGCGATAAGGCTCGCAATGTCAGCCGTTTGCCTGCTTTTTCAGCGATCAAATAGCCGGGATTGATTTTGCCGTTGACACCTGGCGAAGGAATTCATATTATGCCGCCCGTCAACACGACACGCTTTACGTTACGGGGCTATAGCTCAGCTGGGAGAGCGCTTGCATGGCATGCAAGAGGTCAGCGGTTCGATCCCGCTTAGCTCCACCAACACCTGCACCCATCAGGTTTGGTTCGTAAAGAGGTCCTGTGGGGCTATAGCTCAGCTGGGAGAGCGCTTGCATGGCATGCAAGAGGTCAGCGGTTCGATCCCGCTTAGCTCCACCAAATTCGGAACCCTCGCTACGGCGGGGGTTTTTTGTTTGTCTGGCGGAGGAAATGTAAAGCATTCTCTGAATAAGTCAGCAAACCTCTGCGTTAAGTAATTTCAGATTTTTTCACTATTTAAAATCTTGCCTGCCTTTATTAAGCAACATAATATCTGTTGCCTGGATATATTTATTGCAGCCGGAGTTTTAATTAACAATAATGATTGATCATTTTAACATTAAGATCAAAAAAACTCTGCTGGCGCTCCTGGTCTGCTTTATCGCAATTCCGCTGTCCCGATTTATTTCCCCACAAACAATTATTGACGGAAATCAAATTTATCTGGCGTGGCTACCGCTGAGCTTAATGTATTCCGTACTTTTTATTTTTGGCCGCTACGCCGTTGCGCCATTGATTATCGCGTTTGCGATCACTAATGCCTGGATAATCGATCTGACGCTAACCCAGGCGCTGATCCTGCTATTTTGCCAGCTCTTCTCGGTTTTCTTGTCCTGCGCGATTGTTCGCTTTCAGCTTGGAAGGCGCTGGCGCGCTGGGCTGACGGCAAAACATATGGGCGCAAGGATTTTTTGGGGCGGCTTTTTTGCACCGCTCCTTTTGAAGGTCACCATGTATCTGGCGGGGCGTTTTTTTGCTTTTCCGTTGGCAATATCCAGCTATTTCGGCAGTATGTCGGTTATTTACACCATTATCGATATACAAAGCCTGATTAGCGCCGCATTAATTTTCACGACATTTTTTTATTATCCGTTGCGGATGATTATCAGTCCACGTTATGCGCGAGCATTCTGGCGCAATCTTTGCCACTCATGGCGGGCGCGCGAGCAGCGGGTATTTACGTTGTATTGGTTTGTGGCCCTGGCGGCAATATTACTGGTGCTGTGTACGCCTTATGATTCTGTTTTTATTGCCGGTTATTTAGTCCCGCTTATTTTCATTTTATACTTCATTGGTATTAGCCGCCTGGGGCATACGCTGATTCGCATTTCATGGTCCGTTTCAGCCTTTTTACTCGTGGCGTATAACCAGAATTTTTTACACGGCGTACAAACTGAATATTCGCTGTCGTTTGTCCTTTCGGTACTCATTTGTTTCACTATCTGCCTGTTTTATATGGCGGATATCTACGCTCGCAGTGAAAGAATGAAGTTCAGATGGCGGGATCAGGCGGAAGAAGATCCCCTAACCGGTTTACCGAATCTGCGCGCGCTGGAGAGTTACCTGCAGCGGAATCCTGCTGTGGCCATCAGTAGCCTGCGCATTCAGAATCTGGACTTCCTGAGCCGCCATTATGGCATGATGATGAGGGTGGAGAGCAAACGGCAGATAGCCCGGAAGCTACAGCAGCTATTAGCTCCCGGCGAGCGAATATTTCAGCTCCCCGGCAGCGAGCTACTGCTGGTACTGAAGGGGCCGGAGCCAGAGGCGCGGTTAAGTCATATTGTTTCCACGCTTAACCATAAAAAGTTTAGCTGGAATAACCAGGCGTTAGATCTGGAATTTGGCGCATCGTGGGGCGGCTACCGCGGCATAGAATCTGAGCTTCACCCGATGCTTGGTCAGCTTAGCTGGTTATCGGAGCAGGCCGGCGCGGCGCGGCGGGTATTACCGCTGGACGCGGCGCAAGAGCAGATTTCCGATCAAACGAGCGAACAGGTACGGCTGCTGGCGAAGATTAAGCAGGCGCTTAACGAACGTGGGCTGGTGCTGTACGCCCAGCCTATCCGGGACGCCTCCGGAGAGGGGTATTACGAGATACTGAGTCGTATGCGCTGCGGTAATACCATCATTACGCCCGATCGGTTTATCCCGCTGATTGCGCAGTTTAACCTGAGCCAGCGTTTTGATATGCAGGTGCTGGAAACGCTGTTTAGTTCGCTCAATCACCATCATGGCCAGCATTTCTCCGTCAACCTTCTGCCCTATACGCTGATGCAAAAGGATAGCGCGGCGCAAATCATCGCGCTGTTTAAACGCTATAACCTGTCGGCGGAGGCGATAACGATTGAAGTTACCGAAGAGCAGGCGTTTTCCGATATCGAGACCAGCATGCATAACATCCAGCTGCTGCGAGATTTCGGTTGCGGTATAGCGATTGATGACTTTGGTACCGGCTACGCTAACTACGAGCGTCTGAAAAGCCTGCGCGCCGATATCCTGAAAATTGACGGCTGCTTCGTGCGTGATATCGAGACCGATCCGCTGGACGCCATTATGGTCAAATCCATTATTGAAATGGCTAAGGTTAAGAAGATGAAAGTGGTGGCGGAATACGTTGAAACGCCGGAGCAGCGGGAAAAGCTTCTCGAGTTAGGCGTCGATTATCTCCAGGGGTATCTGGTGGGTAAGCCGCTGCCGTTGAGCGAACTGCGGGCATGAAAAAGCCGGGACTTGCCCGGCTTTCGCGATACCGCTGACGAATTACAGTACCAGCGCGGCGATAGACGCAGAGAGCACGCTCACCAGCGTAGAACCGTACACCAGCTTCAGGCCGAAGCGGGAAACCACGTTACCTTGCTCTTCGTTCAGGCCTTTAATCGCGCCGGCGATGATACCGATAGAAGAGAAGTTGGCGAAGGAGACCAGGAAGATAGAGATGATGCCTTCCGCACGCGGAGAGAGCGTGGCGGCAACTTTCTGCAGATCCATCATGGCGACGAATTCGTTAGAAACCAGCTTGGTGGCCATAATACTTCCTACCTGCAGCGCTTCACCTGCCGGTACGCCCATCATCCACGCAACCGGATAGAAGATGTAGCCGAGGATCCCCTGGAAGGAGATGCTATAGCCGAACCAGCCGGTGACGGTGGCGAACAGGGCGTTCAGCGCGGAAATCAGCGCGATAAAACCAATCAGCATGGCGGCCACGATAATCGCCACTTTAAAGCCCGCCAGGATGTATTCACCCAGCATCTCGAAGAAGCTCTGCCCTTCATGCAGGTTTGACATCTGCAGATTTTCTTCGCTTTCGTCAACGCGATACGGGTTAATCAGCGACAGCACGATAAAGGTGCTGAACATGTTCAGTACCAGCGCCGCAACAACATATTTCGGCTGCAGCATGGTCATGTACGCGCCCACGATAGACATGGATACCGTAGACATCGCGGTTGCCGCCATGGTGTACATGCGGTTGCGGGACATCTTGCCAAGAATATCTTTATAGGCGATGAAGTTTTCGGACTGGCCCAGAATCAGCGAGCTGACAGCGTTAAAGGATTCCAGCTTGCCCATGCCGTTGATTTTGGACAGAACGGTACCAATCGCGCGAATGACGATAGGCAGAATACGAATATGCTGCAAAATACCAATCAGCGCAGAAATAAAGACGATCGGGCACAAAACCTTCAGGAAGAAGAACGCCAGGCCTTTGTCGTTCATGTTGCCGAAGACGAAGTTTGTCCCTTCGTTGGCGAAACCGAGGAGTTTTTCAAACATCTCAGAGAAGCCCTTCACAAAACCCAGACCAATGTCAGAGTTCAGGAAGAACCAGGCCAGCAGCACTTCAATGACAAGCAGCTGAATGACATAACGAATACGAATCTGCTTACGGTTGTGGCTGACCAACAGGGCCAGAATGGCCACCACTACGATCGCGAGAATAAAGTGCAGGACGCGGTCCATATTTGCTCCAAATATGAGGCAGGTTAAATTTCTGTGCACATTCTATGTAACAAGCGCAAAGAAAACGAGAGCCAGCACACACTATTGCAAGGATATGTGACTAATGGCAAAAATAGTGATCAACCATGCATTTTTGTTATGTTACGTAAAGGTTTTAAAAGTTGCTCGGTTGTACTATTCTGGTGATTAATTAAAAGCGTTTATCAGTTCCCCGGTTTTCCGTTGCCAACCCGCTATCGTTCTCTCCTATCACAGCAATCATTATCATCGCTACAAATGAACTTGATAATCATTCGCATTTTGATAGCATAAAACATAGCAAAGGCTATATTTCCAGAGGCAGAAAATGACCAACAGTCGCGTTGAGAATAGCAGCGGTCGCGCAGCGCGCAAGATTAAGCTCGCCCTGATGGGGCCTGCGTTCATTGCTGCCATTGGCTATATCGATCCGGGTAACTTCGCCACCAACATTCAGGCCGGCGCCAGCTTTGGCTACCAGCTGCTGTGGGTGGTGGTATGGGCTAACCTGATGGCGATGCTGATTCAGGTGATGTCGGCGAAGCTGGGCATCGCCACCGGTAAAAATCTGGCGGAGCAAATTCGCGACCACTACCCGCGTCCTGTGGTTTGGTTCTACTGGGTGCAGGCCGAAATTATCGCTATGGCGACCGATCTTGCCGAGTTTATTGGCGCGGCTATCGGATTTAAGCTGGTGCTCGGCGTGTCATTGCTTCAGGGCGCTGTATTAACCGGAATTGCGACGTTCCTGATTCTGATGCTGCAGCGTCGCGGTCAAAAGCCGCTCGAAAAAGTGATAGGCGGGCTGCTGCTGTTTGTCGCCGCAGCGTATGTCGTCGAGCTTATCTTCTCCCGGCCCGCGCTGGCACCGCTGGCGAAAGGGATGATCGTGCCTTCACTGCCGACCAGCGAAGCGGTGTTTCTTGCCGCCGGGGTATTGGGGGCGACCATCATGCCGCATGTTATCTACTTACACTCATCGCTCACTCAGCACCTGCACGGGGGGACGCGCAAAGAGCGCTATAACGCCACGCGCTGGGATGTCGCCATCGCCATGACCATCGCGGGTTTTGTTAACCTGGCTATGATGGCGACCGCCGCCGCCGCCTTCCACTTTAACGGCCACACCGGGATTGCCGACCTCGATCAGGCCTATCTGACGCTGGAGCCCTTACTGAGCCACGCGGCAGCTACCATCTTTGGTCTGAGCCTGATAGCGGCGGGTTTATCCTCCACGGTTGTGGGAACCCTGGCAGGGCAGGTGGTAATGCAGGGCTTTATCCGCTTCCATATCCCGCTGTGGTTTCGCCGGGCAATCACCATGCTGCCGTCGTTTATCGTCATTTTAATGGGGCTGGATCCCACGCGTATTCTGGTGATGAGCCAGGTATTACTGAGTTTTGGTATCGCCCTCGCCCTGGTGCCGCTGCTGATATTCACCAGCGATTCCCGGTTAATGGGCGACCTGGTCAATTCACGGTGGGTAAAACTGCTGGGGTGGGGGATTGTTGCGGTCGTTGTGCTACTTAACGGCTGGCTGATTATTGGAACGATATTCAGTTAAGCGTGACGATGAAAAAGGGAGCCGAATGGCTCCCTTTTGCGATCAATGATGCCCGTGGCCATGTCCGCGTCCGCCGCCTGGCCCACGCCCCCAGCCGCCGCGTCGGTCATCGCGATCATTCCAGCCTTCGCGATAGCCGCGTTCGTAGGCTTTGCCTTTATCCCAGCCGCGATGCCAGCCGTTGTCGTGACGGCGCCAGCGGTTATCGCGCCACTCATAGTGTCGACGCCAGTAATCACGGTCGCGCCAGCCGCCACCGTCCCAGTAGTTACCGTAATTGTCGCGATCGCCAATTTGTAATTTTATTGATGGCAACAGGGTGATTTCACCAGCGTTAGCGACCAATGGCGCTGAAGCCAGAAGCACTGCAGCCAAAATCAGTGACCTGAACATACTCTTCTCCTTCACGATCGGGGCCGTTGTCGGCCTGTTAACCTGATATTACGGGGCGGTAAAGCCCCGCCGCATCGGAGGAACTCCTAAATCGCAAGTGAGAGCACTTTTTGCTAAAGTAACAATGAATTTACACCGCAAGGATCGCGTCAATGGTGGCCCGTTCTTCGGCGCTGAAATGGCGGTTTTCCAGCATGCCAACCGCATCGTCAAGCTGCGAAGTTTTACTGGCGCCAATCAGTACCGACGTCACTTTCTCATCGCGCAGTACCCAGGCCAGCGCCATCTGTGAGAGCTTCTGTCCGCGGGATTCGGCCAGCGTATTCAGCTGACGAATCTTTTCCAGCTTGCTTTCAGTAAGCTGCTCCGGTTGCAGGAACCGGCTGCCGCTGGCGGCGCGGGAGTCCGCCGGGATACCGTGCAGGTAGCGGTTGGTGAGCTGGCCGCCCGCAAGCGGTGAAAACGCTATACTTCCCACCCCCGCGCTCTGCAGGAAATCGAGCAACCCCTCCTCGACCCAGCGTTCAAACATCGAATATTTGGGCTGATGAATCAGACACGGCGTGCCGAGATCGTTAAGGATATTGACGGCTTCCCGGGCCTGTTCGAGCGGATAATTCGATAATCCGACGTAGAGCGCTTTCCCCTGGCGGACGATGTGGTCCAGCGCGCGCATGGTTTCCCGCAGCGGCGTTTCGGGATCGGGGCGGTGATGGTAGAAGATGTCGACATAGTCGAGACCCATTCGCTTAAGGCTCTGGTCGAGGCTGGCAATCAGGTACTTGCGCGATCCCCAGTCGCCATAGGGGCCGTCCCACATGGTGTAACCGGCTTTACTGGAGATAATCAGTTCATCGCGATAGGGCAAAAAATCCTCTTTCATGATGCGGCCAAAATGACTCTCCGCCGAACCCGGCGGTGGCCCATAGTTGTTGGCTAAATCGAAATGAGTCATGCCGAGATCGAATGCGTGACGCAGAAGCTGGCGGCTGGTTTCCACCAGCGTTTCGTCGCCAAAATTGTGCCAAAGCCCAAGAGAAATCGCCGGTAGCTTTAGTCCGCTATGACCGCAGCGGCGGTACTCCATCGTTTGATATCGCGTGGCGTTTGCCTGGTAAACCATACTTCCTCCGCAGATAAAACAGGGTGTGTATACGTTTACACTAAAGAATGTTTGCCGCGGAGTACACACCCCGAAGGCGTAAATTTTGCTTTCCACCGCCATTATTGAGCGCAATCTGGACAGCGCACCTGCTTATTCAATACTCAACTTACCTGCACGAGAGGAGAGTAAGGATATGCAACCGACTTATACCATTGGCGATTATCTGCTGGATCGTCTCGTAGATTGCGGCATAGACCGCTTGTTTGGCGTACCGGGTGATTACAATTTACAGTTTCTCGACAGCGTTATCGCGCAGCAGAGCTTAGGATGGGTAGGCTGTGCTAACGAGCTAAACGCCGCCTATGCCGCTGATGGCTATGCGCGTATTAAGGGCGCGGGCGCGCTGTTGACCACCTATGGCGTCGGTGAACTGAGCGCGCTCAACGGCGTTGCCGGGAGCTACGCTGAGCATGTGCCGGTCCTGCATATCGTCGGCGCTCCCTGTACCGGCGCACAGCAGCGCGGCGAGCTGCTGCACCATACGCTTGGCGACGGTGATTTCAGCCACTTTTCGCGTATGAGTGAACATATTACCTGCTCTCAGGCGGTGCTGGCGGCGGGAAATGCCTGTCATGAAATAGACCGGGTACTGAGTGAAATGCTGACCCAGCATCGCCCTGGTTATCTCATGCTGCCGGCTGATGTGGCCAAAGCAAAGGCCACCCCGCCAGCTCACCGCTTGCTTATTCACACGCTGCCCGCCGACGAGAACCAGCTGGCGGGGTTCCGCGAGCACGCCGAGCGGATGCTCAGAAGCAGCCGTCGCGTATCGCTGCTGGCGGATTTCCTCGCCCAGCGCTATGGACTACAAAACGCTCTGCGCGAGTGGGTGGCGAAGGTGCCGGTTGCTTACGCCACGATGCTGATGGGCAAAGGGCTTTTTGATGAGCAGCAGCCCGGGTTCGTCGGGACTTATAGCGGGATAGCCAGCGCAGAGGATACCCGCGATGCCATTGAAAGCGCGGATACCATTATCTGCGTCGGCACGCGTTTTACCGATACTATTACCGCTGGCTTCACCCAACACCTTCCGCAGGAAAAAACGATAGAAGTCCAGCCCTTCGCCGTTCGGGTTGGCGATCGCTGGTTTAGCCGGATACCGATGGAAAAGGCGCTCGATGTCTTGATCGAACTCTCTGCCAGCCTGGCGGCAGAATGGCATGCGCCAAATGTTCAGGCGCCGGGCGTCAGGGGCGCGCCAGAGGGGGGCCTGACGCAGAAAAACTTCTGGAGTACGGTGCAGAAACAGCTGCGCCCGGGAGATATTATCCTTGCCGATCAGGGGACGGCCGCTTTTGGCGCCGCCGCGCTTAAGCTGCCCGCTGAGGCAACGCTGATTGTCCAGCCGCTATGGGGATCGATAGGTTTTACCCTTCCGGCAGCTTACGGGGCGCAAATCGCGGCAGCGGACAGAAGGGTGGTGCTGATTGTTGGCGATGGCGCTGCGCAGTTAACTATTCAGGAGCTGGGGTCGATGCTCAGAGACAAGCAGCGCCCGCTGATCCTGTTGCTCAATAACGAAGGCTATACGGTCGAGCGCGCGATTCACGGCCCCGAGCAGCGCTATAACGATATTGCGCTCTGGGACTGGAATCGCCTGCCTGACGCTTTTGCGCCCGATATCCCTTCCCGATGCTGGCGAGTGACGCGCACCCACGAACTGCAGGAAGCGATGAATAGCAGCGTCGCCTCAGACAGGTTGACGCTAGTGGAGGTGATGCTGCCAAAAATGGATATTCCCGACTTTCTGCGCACGGTCACTCAGGCGCTGGAAGAGAGAAACAGCCGGGCTTAATCTCCATGCTTCCTGGCAATCATCAAGGGTTTACCGGCCAGCAGCAGCCAGGCCGGAAGCATGACGATACACAGCAGCGGAAGCAGCGTGGAATCGGGCACCACGACCGCTGCCATAAACAGGCTCAACCAGCCATCACGCGTCACTACCAGCGTCAGTCCGAGGATGGCGCAGGAAACGGTGATGGCTGCCGGCACGGCATCCACGTGTGCGTGAAGCATCAGGCCTAGCGCGACGCCGACGAACACCGCCGGAAAAATTCGACCGCCGCGAAAACCACAGGCGGCCGCCAGCACCAGCGCCGCCAGCTTCACCATAGCAATAAGCATGTAATCGCTGGCGGTTAACGTCTGGCTGAAGGCTAATTGCTGCATTTCATCCAGGCCTTTAAACAGCGTAATATGCCCGCCGACGACACCCAGGATCCCCAATAAAAATCCGCCAATACCGAGGGTTAAGATCGGATTTTTCAGCCGCTGCATCAGCGCGTGTAGGCGCGGTAAGCACCAAACGCCAACCATGCCGACGGCAATAGCAATCAGCGTCACGATAGCCCCGCTAAAGATATCGACAAGCTGCCATCGCTCGTAGTGCGCAATTGGTAACGAAAAGTTGGGGTGGAAAAACAGCCCGGTGGTCAGAGAACCCGCCGCCGCGGCAAGTAAGGGGGCGAAGAGTCGGTCCCAAAGCGGGACATCGTTACTGCTGTTCAGCGTTTGCGAAAAGATCAGCGCCGCGGCAACTGGCGTGCCAAATAGCGCCCCGATGGTGCCGGAGGACGCCAGGATCGTCCAGTCCAGCGCGCTGACTCGCGGGAAAAGACGGGAGCCAAGCGCCACCGTGAGGGCGATATTAACCACCATGATAGGATGTTCCGGCCCCAGGCTAACACCGCCCGCCAGGCCGACGATCAGCGCAGCGATCAGGCCGGGCAGAGCGCCGGGACTCACCGGTGCGCCAATGAGTGACTCAGTGGCCGGATCGGGTCCGGCGTGACCAGGACTAAAACGCACGACCAGACCCACGGCGATGCCGGTGCCGGTGAGGATAGCTATCGTCCAGAAAGGGCCGCTGGCGTTCATACCCAGCAATCCAGGCAGACTACTCCAGAGAATATTCTGCAGCATGGCTGCCGTTTTCATCGCCACAATCAAGACCAGGCTGGCAGCAATACCAATCACGATTGCGGGTATCGATAACAACAGCATCGTTCTGGCGCGCGGGTGCAGCATGAAAATATCCTTCTGAAGGTTTCGACGCACTACTTTGCCCAGGCGCGTTAAGGCCGTTGGCGCAAATGGTGCTGAAACGATAAAGTAAAGAGCTGGCCTGACGATCGGCCGCACAATAATTTCATAAATTACAGCCTAACTGTGACGTAGGTCGCTAAACAAAGGGCGCTTATGCGTTGGTCGTTGTTGTTAGGACGTCATGAATTTAGAGTGTGCCAAAGAATCATTTTGACTTTAGCGGAGCCGTAACGGAATGACAAAATTTGCTTTAGTAGGGGACGTTGGCGGAACGAATGCTCGTCTGGCGTTATGCGATCTGGCAAGCGGGGAGATCTCCCGTGCTAAGACCTATTCCGGGCTCGATTATCCCAGTCTTGAAGCCGTTGTTCAGGTCTATCTGGAAGAGCATAACGTCCAGGTAGAAGACGGCTGTATTGCCATCGCCTGTCCGATTACCGGCGACTGGGTGGCGATGACCAACCACACCTGGGCATTTTCTATCGCTGAGATGAAAAAGAACCTGGGTTTCTCGCATCTGGAAATCATTAACGATTTTACCGCGGTATCGATGGCGATCCCCATGCTAAAAGCTGAACATCTGATTCAGTTTGGCGGCGCGGAACCGGTGGAAGGCAAGCCGATTGCCGTCTACGGTGCCGGTACCGGGCTGGGCGTTGCTCATCTGGTACATGTTGATAAGCGCTGGGTGAGCCTGCCGGGTGAGGGCGGCCATGTGGATTTCGCCCCCAATAGCGAAGAGGAAGGCATTATTCTTGAAGAGCTGCGCAGCGAGCTGGGGCACGTCTCCGCTGAACGCGTCTTATCTGGACCGGGGTTGGTTAATCTTTACCATGCGATCGTGAAGTCTGACGGGCGTCTACCGGAAAATCTGCAGCCTAAAGATGTGACCGAACGCGCGCTGGCCGATACCTGCATCGATTGCCGCCGCGCGCTATCGCTGTTTTGCGTCATTATGGGCCGATTTGGCGGTAACCTGGCGCTGACCCTCGGCACTTTTGGCGGCGTGTATATTGCTGGCGGTATCGTGCCGCGCTTCCTTGAATTCTTCAAAGCCTCCGGCTTTCGCGGCGGTTTTGAAGATAAAGGCCGATTTAAAGCCTTCGTCCAGGATATTCCGGTCTATCTGATTGTCCACGACAATCCGGGACTGCTGGGCTCCGGCGCGCACCTGCGTCAGACTCTGGGGCAGATTCTGTAAGCCCCGTCCCTTACCCGAATAAAATGATTATTCGGGTAAATCCTCTACAGATGCATGAGCTGGCGAAACTCTTTCACCTTGCTGCGGCTTACCGGAACCTGAAACTCAAGGTCGCGTAGCCGCAGAATATAGGTGTTGTTGAACCAGGGTTCGATTTCGCGAATTTTGTTCAGGTTGACGCAGTACGAGCGGTGACAGCGGAAAAAGTGCGCCGGCGGTAGCTTGTTGCAGAACTCCGTGATATTCATCGGCATCACGAAGGACTCCTTCCGGGTATAAACGAACGTCATCTTTTCATGCGCTTCCGCGTAGTAAATATCGTGGATGCTGGTGACGATAATCCGTTCATCTTTAACCAGATTAATCGTGTCGTTTTCCCTGGGTGGATTGGCCGCTGCCCCGCTACCGGCGCTGACCTGCTGCTGTTGCTGCCAGGCGCCGGTCAGCTTTTGCAGCATGTTGATAATGCGCGATTCCTGGTAGGGCTTGAGAATATAATCAAACGCCTCCAGCTCAAAGGCTTCCACCGCATGCTCTTTCCACGCGGTAATAAAAACGATAAAGGGCTTATGCGCGAACTGGCTGATGTTTTGCGCCAGCAGTACGCCATCCAGAGATGGAATGTTGATATCGAGAAAAATGGCGTCGACTTTGTTGTGCTGTAAAAACTTCAGCACATCCAGACCGTCGTCAAAGGTGCCGACAATCTCCATTTCGCTATGGGTGTTAATCAACCAGGTGAGCTCTTGCTGCGCGAGGAACTCATCTTCCACAATGATGACCTTCATTTTATCTCCGCTCATGACAGCAGCGACTCCGTAGCCACCTGGGGCGCGTGTTGGGTTGGCACATAGAAGGCAATTTCGGTCCCTGGCGTCAGACGTCGGATATGCAGTCCTTCCCCGTACAGTAGCTTGACCCGGTGATGAACATTGAGCAAACCGATTTTATTTCCCGGCATTTCGTCAGCCTCTACCCTCGCTACCACCGCAGGATCGATACCGTTTCCCGTATCGCGAACGCTAATTCGTACCCGATTCCCGCACTCATTGATGCTAATGGTCACCACGCCTTTTCCTTTGCAGGGCTGAATCCCGTGGACGATAGCATTCTCCACCAGAGGCTGAATTAGCAGGCTGGGGATCATAAAGCTGACTTCATCATCAATATCATAAATCACCGTCAGCTTGTCGCCGAAGCGAGCCTGTTCAATCGCGATGTAATCCTTGATTTGATACAGCTCCCTTTTGATATCTATCTGTTCATCATCTTTTAATTCAATGTTGTAGCGTAAATAGCGCGACAAATTAAAAATTAACTGGCGCGCGGTGTCCGGATTCATGCGAATCGACGATGAAATGGCGTTCAGCGCATTAAATAAAAAATGGGGATTGATTTTGCTTTGCAGCGCCCGCAGCTCGGCTTTATTGGCCATTTCACGCAGCTGTTCAGCGCGGGACACCTCCAACTGCGTAGAGATGATTTGCGACAGGCCCACCGCCATTTCCTGCAATGAAGAGGTGATGCGGTGCGCGTGGCAGTAATAGATTTTTAGCGTACCGGTGACGACGCCTTTTTCCCACAGCGGAATGACCAGCATAGAGTGTATTTCCGGCGTCCGATGAGCCTCATCATTGTTTTTAATAATGATTTTTCCATAGCGGATCGCCTGTTGCGTCGTTGGGCTAATAAAGTCATCGTTATCGCGGTAGTTGATTTCCCCGACGCCGACGTAGGCCATCACGTGTTGGGTATTGGTAATCGCGACGGCATCGGCACTGATATCGCGGCGGATAATGTCGCATACCTGACGCAGGGACTCGCTGTTGACGTGGCGAAATAGCGGAAGCGTTTTGTTGGCGATGTCGAGCGCCAGTTTTGCCTGACGGGCGGCGCTGGCTTCCTTTTCCCCCTCAACGCTCTGCACCAGCAAAACGATAAAGCCGATACATACGCTGCCAAGGATCATCGGAATACCAATCTTAGACACGATGTCTATCCCCAGCGCGAATGAAGGCGCCCACACGATCACGAGAATCATTGTTAAGGTTTCGCATAGCATCCCGGCGAGGATCCCCGCTTTCCAGCGCTGGGCTTTCGGCACTTTACGACCAATAAAACCAGAGAGCAGACCGGCGACAATGCTGGTAATAAAGCAGGGGACGGCGGTGACGCCATCAATATCAATCAGGTAGCGATGTACGCCGGCGATCGCGCCGACAATAGCCCCAACCCACGGGCCGAACAGGATCCCGCCGGACATGACCGCGATAATACGCACGTTGACCAGCGATCCCTCGACCGGTACGCCTGACCAGGTGCTAAAGAGGGCAAAGAGAGAGAAGATCGCGGTGACGGCCAGCAATTCTTTAGGGGTGTGCGCGGATTTATGCAGAAGTTCACGAAACAGGCGCAGGCGAATGAGGAAAAAGAGACAAATCAGCATTAATGCCGCGCGGTCAAAAACCGCCAGCAGCATAGTAAATATTTCGTGCATGTGTGCGCCGTGTTAATCGCGAGAAAGCAACATGATAGAAAACCTCGCGGCAGAAGGCCAGCTGAAGGCATGAATAGGGAAAAGTCTTACAAATAAAAGGGGATTAATAACAAACACCCGCGATTCAATAGCGTCTACGGATGAGCAAGCATTTAAGTAAAATTAAAGATATCAGCATGTTAATTTTAATGGGCCAGGTGAGGAGGGGAAAGAATGTTGCTGCCGTATTTAGACGTACTGATGCCCGTTTTTATCGCCAGAAATTATTTTTCTCTACCCCTCTCGACAGCAGGAAAATTTTCGGGTTATTTTCTAAACGTGCTGCACATGCAGCAGCGTCGCTCGGACGGTCCGGGCGCTAACGTTAATCTGAGGAATCTATGGCTGAATTCAGTCCTGAACGCCGTTTTACGCGTATCGATCGTCTCCCCCCGTACGTTTTTAATATCACTGCTGAACTAAAAATGGCTGCGCGACGCCGCGGCGAAGATATTATTGATTTCAGCATGGGTAACCCCGATGGCGCCACTCCGCCGCATATCGTTGAGAAACTTTGCACCGTTGCCCAGCGTCCCGATACCCACGGCTATTCTACTTCCCGCGGCATCCCGCGCCTGCGTCGGGCGATTTCTCGTTGGTATCAAGAGCGCTATAACGTTGAGATCGATCCGGAATCAGAAGCGATAGTCACCATTGGTTCAAAAGAGGGGCTGGCGCATCTGATGCTGGCGACGCTCGACCATGGCGATACCGTACTGGTGCCAAACCCCAGCTATCCCATCCATATTTACGGTGCGGTGATTGCCGGAGCCCAGGTACGTTCGGTACCTCTGGTCGAAGGCGTGGATTTCTTCAACGAGCTTGAGCGCGCGATTCGTGAGAGTTACCCGAAGCCGAAAATGATGATCCTCGGTTTCCCTTCCAACCCGACCGCACAGTGCGTCGAACTGGAGTTCTTTGAGAAAGTCGTGGCGCTGGCGAAGCGTTATGACGTGCTGGTGGTGCACGATCTGGCCTATGCCGATATTGTTTACGATGGCTGGAAAGCGCCCTCTATCATGCAGGTCCCCGGCGCGCGCGATGTCGCCGTCGAATTCTTTACGCTCTCTAAAAGCTATAATATGGCGGGCTGGCGTATCGGCTTCATGGTCGGTAACAAAACGTTGGTTAATGCGCTGGCGCGCATTAAAAGCTATCACGATTACGGCACTTTCACCCCTCTACAGGTTGCGGCGATTGCCGCGCTTGAAGGCGATCAGCAGTGCGTTCGCGACATTGCCGAACAGTATAAACGTCGTCGCGATGTGCTGGTGAAAGGGCTGCATGAGGCCGGATGGATGGTGGAATGTCCGAAGGCGTCAATGTATGTCTGGGCGAAGATCCCAGAGCAGTATGCGGCGATGGGCTCACTGGAGTTTGCTAAAAAGCTGCTGCAGGATGCAAAAGTCTGCGTTTCCCCGGGCATTGGCTTTGGAGACTATGGCGATACCCATGTACGCTTCGCGTTAATTGAGAACCGCGATCGTATCCGCCAGGCGGTGCGCGGTATTAAATCAATGTTCCGTGCCGACGGACTGCTTCCCGCGTCGGCTAAGTTGACCAGCGAAAGCCACGAATAAAAAAAAGGAGCCGAGAGGCTCCTTTTTTTTAACACCGTTAAAGCTAGATCATCAGGGCGAAAGTACCGGCCCAAACGATGACCATAAAAGAAATGCCCATTAAGAAATATTTCACGACTCATCACTCCGCGCTCTCGGCGAGACGCCTTAAATGAATTTTCTCTTCATTGCCTGCTCAGCTATCGCTCAAGAAAACGACGCTTTTTCAGCGGGCGGTAGCTGTAAATTCTGAGCGTAAACGGCTCCAGATGGCGCTAATGTACGCCTAAAAAATGAGGGAAACAAGATCCATTTTTTTATTAATTTTTAGTTACTTACGAGTGTCGTGATTCGGCGACACATTAATTTCATTCGGTATTAAATTTAATTCTGGCGACGGCCATTAACAACAGTTTTTGTACTGATATAGTTGTTTGATTTTGTGCTTTTTTCTGCCCTCAAGCGGATTTAGCGAGCGGCTGAATCCTGATGTTGCCACTCTTGCGGGTAGCGTGCGGGGGCAAAACGCAGCGTTATGGCCATTAAGGCCAGGACGCAGGCGGCGTGAAGCATCCAGTCGAGCTGGTAATTGCCGCTTAAACTCCGCAGCAGTCCCGACAGCCAGGGGGAAAGCCCGGCGACAATAAAGCCTACTCCCTGCATAAATGCGACCAGTCGGCCCGCAATGGTGGGGTGCCTGGCGTGATCGAGCGCCAGGACCAGACACAGCGGAAATGCGCCGCCAAGCCCAATACCGCAGCAGATGGCCCAGACAAGCGGTACCTGCTGCGGTAGCCAGATAAAACCGCAGAAGCCGACAAGCTGTAAGGCCAATGCCAGCATCAGAAGCGTTCGTCGATCCTCATGTCTGGCCAGGATGGGCAGCAGGAGCGCTCCGCCGGTCTGGCCGATGGTCATTAACGCCAGCAGGGTACCGCTGAACTGCGCGCTGTAGCCCGACTGCATATAGTAAGGCGGCAGCCAGGCAATCAGGCTGGCATAGCCGCCGTTAATCAAACCAAAATAGAGGCTAAGCGTCCACGCGCGACGATGGCGAAAAAGTGTGACCCGGGTTGTTGATGGCGTCCGGGCGGGTAACGTTCGGCTTAGCGGCCACCAGCAGAGGAGCGCGGCGGCGGCGGGTAACGCCCACCACGCAAGCGCGTGATACCAGATAGCGCTATGCTGCGCCAGCCACGGCGTGAATGCGGCGCCCAGGCCGCCGCCGCCCATCAGCGCCGCGGACCAGAGCCCCATCACCTGCGGCGTCCGGCGATGAAAAAGACGTTTTATCACTGCGGGAATGAGCGCCTGAATAATACCAATGCCGATTCCGCCAAGGAGCGCGCTGCTGAGTAATAGCGCGCTCTGCGGTGCCAGTTCGCGAAGTAAAGCCCCGGCGACGATCGTTAACAGGCTGAGGGAGACACTTTGACGCTCGCTGAAATGACGGTTAATCCAGCCGCCGGCCAGCGCCAGCAGACCCATGGCGATTACCGGTAGCGCGGTGAGCAGAGAGGCAAGCGTGAAGCTCATGCCGCTTGCCTGCTGGATCTGCGGAAGGAGCGGTCCAACAGAGGTCAGCAGCGGACGCATATTGATACCGATAAGCACCAGTACCAGCAGCATCGTGCCATTACGTTGCGTCAGGTTCATCGTTGAGTGGCCGGCGTTTGTTTCGCAGTGGGGAAGGTATTGAGGCAGTTCATGCCGATCACCTGTGGCGTTTGGTAAAGAATCGCGAGCAGAGTACGTAACTTATTTCATAAGTTAAAATACTTAATTATGATTGAGTTCATTTGAATTTCTTATGGATGAATTCATGTTGCCGCGACACCTTAACTACTTCATTGCCGTTGCTGAACACGGCGGCTTTACGCGAGCGGCAGCCATCCTGCATGTTTCACAGCCGGCTTTGTCACAGCAGATTCGACAGCTGGAAGAGACTCTGGGAGTACGGCTTTTTGATCGCAGCGGGCGCAACACTTGCCTGACGGACGCCGGCAAGGTCTGGTTGATTTATGCGCGCCGGGCTTTACGGGAACTGGCCGAGGGGCAGCGCGCGCTCCATGATGTTGACGATTTGCAGCGCGGCACCTTACGTGTGGCGATGATGCCAACCTTTACCCATTATTTTATCGGGCCGCTGGTGGCTTCCTTTTATCAACGTTACCCGAATATAACGCTGGATATACAAGAGCTGGCGCAGGATCGAATGGAGACTCTGCTGCTCAATGATGAGCTGGATATCGGTATGGCTTTCGACGGTAGCGATTCGCGGGATATTGTGTCTCAGCCGCTGCTCCCTGAAACCCTGGCGCTGGTAGTTGGCCGCTCTCATCCTCTGGCGGCGGCCCGCCGTGTGGCGCTGACGGCGCTCAATCAGGCGTCACTGATTCTGCTAAGCAGGGCTTTTGCTACTCGCAAACAAATCGATCGCGATTGCCGACAGCATGGTATTCAACCGAAAGTGCAGATGGAGGCCAACTCGATTAGCGCAGTGCTGACCGTGGTTGAACGCACGTCGCTGGCAACCTTGCTTCCTGCTGCCATTGTTCAGGGGCGTGACGATTTAACCGCGATCGAACTCACTCCCTCATTGCTGGAAAGAACCGCGTGTTTGATACAGCGAAAGGGGGCCTGGCAAAGCGCCGCAGCCCGAGAGTTTATATTAATGGCACATCAGGCTGCGTCAATATTGAGCGCAGGGCAGGGGGGGCTGGAATCGACTGGCGGAGATTCGACGTCACGTTGATTCGCTGTATATGAAGTGTTTCATAAACCGCAGGAGCGTTTGTATAGAACGACTGTATTATAAAGTCCGTTTTATACCTGAATTCACATTGAAATAGATTTCACATTTACTACTGCATTGTGCGCTACTGTATCCATGCGCTGAAATAATTCATTCTGATATAATTAAATTAAAGAAGTATCATTCGAATGTATATTCTGACGTCGGAAGATTAATGCTGCCGTAACTGGAAACCACGCCTTCAGACCTGAGTTTATCCATAGCTCTATTAAATAGTTTATTTTTTTTGTTGTCAGTCGCGTTAAGCATGTTATCGCCAAAATGTGGATTGGATTGAATGATGTGATTGATAAATTCAATGAGCAACTTATTTTGCATAATCGTTGATGGCGTCGCCATATCTTGCTCCTCAGGTAAATGTAAGGCTTTTTCAGAAAGTTCGAGAGGGCGACTGCTGATGGTATGTTCATAAATTTTCTCAATCGCCTGACTCGTGATGTAAAGCTTACTCTGCGTGATGGTTGGTCTCTCATCCTCGTCGGGTATGAAGTGACAGAAGAGGACATTGGTGGCCGGTGATATGATGCTTATCCTCTCCTCGGTAATCATGCCATCAGGCGTTTCTAAGATCTCCATTAAATTTCTTGTGTGGCAGTACCATAGCCCGGAGACGGAAACCCGGAGTTTCAGCTGGGTAATCGGCATACCATATTGGGCTTCCTGATTTGCTTCACTATCATTAAATTTAAAAATTTTGTTAATTATTGAATGCCGTGACCACGATCTTTCGTTGATGCTCAATTCATCAATATTGGGTGCGTTAAGAAAATAGAGATTATTACTGCTCTGGTCATGTTGGAACACGCCCTTTAAAGTCCCGTTAGTTTTACCCATTTTTATACAAAGGTTTATCGCACCTATATCATGCCAATGAAGCAGATCTTCTATTTCACAATTCAACAATTTTTTGGCGCGAGAGATAGAACAATATTCCAGCGGGGGAAGGTTGTTTAGTTTCCATATGTTTCTTTCTTTTCTTTCCATGATCTATATCATCTTATGAAAAATTGGGCGGTTGTGGTTTTCTTAAAATGACCGCTATCGACGTTGCGACGATTGTGATTCATACAAGACTTTTATCAAAACAAATGTTTTATATCAAACTTTGATATTGGCGTGTTATGTTGAATCTGGTCATAATATTATCTCTAATGCATCTTATCAGCTTTCCTGTAATAATTAAATGTATCGCGGCTAAAAAGATCTGCAGCACTCATTATCCTTGTGAGGAATTAATGAGTTTTAATTATTTTGTGGGTGAATTAAATTCTGGGTGATTATGTGAAATTACTAATAATACGGGAGGGTGATATTGAGTCAAAAATCTGATGATTCATCGAGTGCGGAACCTGCTTGAAAATCCTAGGATAGCCGATGCGGCTGGTGAATAGACAGAAGAGGGATCGCCATGGGTCAGGCCTGTATCGTGTCACTGCTTGTTTTGATGCGGGATCGTGTGTAAAGAATCCTGCCAAATATGCCATATGCAAAACAGGATTTTCCCTGCGGGAATCAAGCTGGCGTACGGTGGAGCATATTTTTGAAAGTACGGTGGGGTATACCCCACCGTACTGTTTTTATTTTTTCACGGCGTTTTTAGCGGCAGTTTTTGCGTTGTCGCAGGCTGCCTGGTTTTTAGCACAGGCGTCTTTGGCGGCTTTTGCCTCTTTCTGCGCATCCGCTTTCGCCGTGGACTTTGCCTGGGCGCACTGCGTCGCGTTATTCTGGCAGGCTGATTTCGCCTTTGAAACGACCTGACCATTTGCCGCGCTGGCAGCGCCACAAGCCATAAGCGCACAGATACCCAGTGCCATTGCGAGTTTTTTCATCATATCTATCCGTATAACCAACTTAGGTAAGGCAACAGGCTGTCCGCAAGTCCTGCACAAGAACCCGATTTTTGTCGCAGACATCCTGCCGCAATATGAAGCGGATGGCTGAAAAGATAG
>OBWU01000060.1_pt1 | contig 45180 bp, 60 predicted proteins | sample 1476551 | NCBI WGS metagenome assembly OBWU01 (sample SAMEA2580135, study PRJEB22360) | human gut metagenome | biome: human gut; feature: human-associated habitat; material: faeces | place: Denmark | collected 2008/2010
CTGGTTAAGAGTTTACTCACTTAGTCGTGTGTCCACTATTCGTGGGTAAGATCATACTTCCTCTCGCCTCCTGATAGGCGCCATCAACTTTAGGCTCTACCTGCTCTTTAACAAATTCACGGGCCAGCGCTTCTCGCTGTGCAGCCACTTCCGGCGAACTGGTATTTGTCAGGATAGCTTCCGCATTCTGCGGAGAGCGCTGTTGGACAAAGTTTGCAAACTGCTGCGTCAGATTCTCGCTCATCTGGCCACTCATGCTTTCGGTACGTGACGCCATTTCACTGAATTCATGGCTGCGTGTACGGCTGTTTGTATATTGGTCGTAGCTGTTTTTCGCACTTGAAAGTGAAGCAGAGAATTGGTCCACGCGGGAGCTGGCATTATTATCTGTCGCATTTCCTGATGTGCTGGTTTTCTTGCTAGTAAGGTAATCAGAGGACTCTCTGAAATCTTTTACTGCCTGACTACTGGTATCATGATTATCAGTATTTGTTTTACGACCGGATTCACTAACATTGTCTTGTGAGCCCGAACTCGCAGTACCGCTTACTGAAGCCCTTACACCGCCTTCAATATGTCCACCATTTCCAAATAACTCCATGCCACCCTTCATACTGGCACCGCCATACATTTCGCCGGAAACAGCACCTTTAACTGAATTATCCATAAGCTGACTAAATGCTTCATCTCTACTTATGTGGTTTGATTTAGCATATGAATCAACAGCATTCCACATTTTGCTTTTCGCCATCGAATCCTGCGATGATTCGGTATTATCGGCCCCGGTGGTGGTTGACGCGCTGGTTCCCATATTGGTGCCAAACTGCTTCAGGCGGTTCCAGGCGCTCGTTACGCTGCTGTTATAGCCCTGCAGTGAGCTCTCTGCCTGGACGTCAGATTCACGTGCCATCTGCTGCTGTGCACTGGCTATCTGTCGGCCAACATTGATATCCACTGGGAGTTTTGACATGGCGCCGCTGCTGTCCCAGACCATCGATCCATCCCGGGTCTGCGTACCCATGCCACCGTTCCCCAGTTGCCGGGACATCTGCCCAAAGGCTGTGTTGCTGTTGGTGTTCCAGCTGTTTCCGCTGACATTATCCGTCTGCATATTTGAGAACGAGTAATTCCCGTCCACCACACTGGATGAAGCCTGCGACGTGGAGCTGAGACCGGACGAAGCAAAATGGCTGTACGCGCTGGAGAAGCCCGCTCCCATGCTTTTGATCATCGCCCAAGTTAACGGAGGGATCATCATGGAGATGTAGCCCGCGGTCGTGGCAATATCTGAGTTCTTCAGTTGGAGCTGAGAGAGCTCGGACAACACCACTGGTACGCCATTCTGTTTTGCATAATAAGCCATCGCACTGTTCAAAATGGCATACAGCAGGGGCCATGACTGCAGCCACATCAGGGCATAAATGTACCCTTTCAGCACCTGCATCGTCATCATGTTGAACATGGCGGCCATCACCATGATTGGAAACAGACCAATCATAATTCCCATCACTACCGTCTGCATCATCGGCAGGGAGCGTAACGCCTGGTGTCCCATAGTCGCCTGGGCCAGGCGCTGCTTTTCCAGCGAAGAGGTGTTAGCAATGTTGACCAGGCTGGCCGTATCCCCGCTGCGGGCCGCATAGCTCTGTATACCGCTGCGAAGGGCATTCATGGTGACGTTCTGACGGATAATCTGTCCCGCACTCTGCCCGGAGCTGTAGAAGTAGTTATAGGAATCACCGATCATCTGGCTGAACAGTACGTCCGAATTAGGTTTTCCACCAAACAGTTGACGAACGTAGTAGCTCCAGGTTTTCCCGCCAGTCTGGGTATCCAGCGCCAGAGCTGCCTTCAAATCCCGTGAGGCTTCCTGGCAGGTCCTGAACTGATTGTTTTTATCAAACACCCCGCGCAGCGGGCTGGGATTTGAAAAAATAATGGTGTACGGATCTGGGGAGTTCAGTAGTTCTTCAAACGAGTATTTATGGTTCAGGAAAATATCGCCCATCACGCAGTTCTGCACATAGTCGGAGAACAGAGTGGTAATCTCCGGGTTCTGAGAGATAAAGTCGGTACTTTTTGCCACCAGATTACTGCCAAACAACATCCCCGTCTTGCTGTATGTCACGCTGTCGGGCAGCGAGAAAATCATCTCATAGCCCTGTATCAGGGCGTTCCCGACACGCGTGGTGAGTGACGCGGGAATAGCCAGACCTATCGGGACGTTGTCGACCTGATAGACCTGAGAGACATTGCTGTAATCGATAATCTGCACAGGTTTACGAATGACGACCAGCATCGAGACCAGCGTCAGGGCAAACACCCAACCAACCAAATCCATGATGTTATGCTTTTTCACCCAACTGCTGGCGACAATCAGCACGGAAAAGGCGATACACATTTTCTCGATGGAAGACCAGGTACCGGTACTCATGAAAGCAGCAATGGCATTCAGGTTTCCCCGAAACCAGTCCCCGCCGGCTATCGTGTAGATTTCCAGCATCAGAGGCTTCCTCCGAAGTGATAGTTATTCTGGTAGCGGGTCATCATGCGGGCAGAGACCTGCTGACGCATGTAACTCATCTGCCGGTCAACAACCAGTAACGCGTCCTGCTGGACCTGGACACGTTGCTGGAAGGCGGCAATCTGCACACTGGCCTGGTTCAGGTTTTCGAGGATCATATCCATTGTCGACTGGGGATAATTCCCGGTTGCGACCATTGCGCGGGCCTGCTGGATCAGCTCCTGGATGTACTGCAGCAGAATGTCGTAGCCGATATAGTCCGTCAGCTGGTAGATAAGCGTGTTAGATACGCCCAGCATCTGCGGGTCGACCAGGTATTTGAATACCGGGATGGTGGTGCTGGAGATAAACCCTTTCTCCTGCTCCGTGAGTTTTTCATCCGCCACAGCCTTATTCTGGATACTACTCAGAAGGGTGGAGATCTGGTTCTTGAGCGCCTTGTTTGCAGCGATGGTGACCGTGGCGTCGGCGACAACCTTGAGGCACTTATCCGAATCATTGCAGTGGTAAATCCTGGCTGTCCCGCCCTCCATCATTGCCTTAATCAGGTCCTGGTCCGTAGTGCGTGCCGGCAGCGGCGTAATTTCACTGTTTTCGCCAAAAATAAGGGTGCCGGTTAGTGTCATCACAAACTCTTTCAATTCCTTGTTGCCATCAAAGAGGCGATTTTTTGACAGGGCATTCCACATGACATTGATGTTCTTCATGACCCGCTCCTTGTCCTTGTCGCTGGCTTTGTCCTGTACCTTGTCCATCTGCCCGCCCACCGAACAGCCCTGCCGAGAAGCAGCCCAGTCCGAGAAGATGTTGCTCTCGCCGGCGATGTCCTGGCAGACTTTCTGCTGCGCCACCTGAGTGCGAGGAAACAGACCGCCCACAATGCCCTGTGCGGCCTGGCAGGAACTGAGGTTCATGCTGTTGATGTCGCTGGCCATCTTCTGCAGAAAATCTTTCGCGGTTTTAATCTCAGGAACAGTCGTCTGCAGTGCCAGATCAAAAAAGTAACCAACGGAATTACTCATAATTTGTTTGCCGAATCGCTGTATCTGCTCGCTGTTGATAAAGGAGAACGAGCCCAGATACGCATCGATACCACCGCAGCCAGCGTTAATATCCGGCAGGGTCATGCTGACCAGTTGGATGGTTTTCACCTGCGTCCTTGCATACAGCGAACCGCCGGAAGCGTAACCTGCCGCCTGCCCCTGCCAGACTTGTGGCTGAGACGTATTGGAGGCAAACCCGAGCTTATTGAAGAAGTTGTTCATGTCGCCGTTAACATCTGCGGCCGCCGTAAATGACATCCCCAGCAACATCCCGCAAAGCACTGATAATGGTTTACGAATGAGCATGAGGCCCTCCTTCTTTCATTTTATTTTTCCGTCCGTGGACGCGGTTTAAATATCGCTGGAAGCTTTTTTCAAAGGCATACTCAAACCAGAAAGCCAGTTCAGCCATCAGTACTCCCAGCAAAGCCGTTGCCAGACAACCAATGGAAAGTGAAAAAAGAATAAAGGGCACGAAATACATCAGGGCATTCAAAATATCCATTACGTTCTTTGCCGTCCCCAGTTTTTCCGGCGGGGTTAACAGGTCAGACAATAAACCGAAATACGCATGGCTTCCCCACCACAGGCACAATCCGGAAAAACCAAACATAAAAGCGAGATAATAATAAACATCGAATCTCTTTTGCCGTGATAGCTTCAGGCGTTTATTTCTTTCCAGTACGGGTAACGAAGAATATATTTTGTTGAGACTATCCATTATCAGGTGCCCCCATCATCTGAAATACCGTATCCATTCTGGCCATAAACCCCTGCGCATCGGTGGCGCCCTGCAGAATCGGATAGGCCGCCAGCGTATTCACATTCACCAGAAACGTGGTCGGGGTAGCCACCGGGATATTCGGGAAAAAAGTCTGCATCACCTCGGGAGGTACCGGCAGGGCTTCAGGGAACGCCTCGTCCCCCTGTCCGTCGATCGTATAAGAGAACACCGAGAATCCGTATTGTCCGGACAACTGCTTCAGCACCGGGTCAAACTTATGGCAGTACGGGCAGTGCCCCTGCATAAACAACACCACTTTCCAGTCGCTGAGATTGACCTGTTTGCCGTTGCTGAGCCGGTACCATCGGGCCTGAGAGACCGGCTTCACGGCAGCGGGCACGCCAGAAGATGATGCCGGCACCGTGCCTGTTATACCCTGTGGGTCCCAGAGGGATTTTACTTCATCGAGCGTCCCGGCCCAGGTCACGGGAGAAAGTGTCAGCAGCAAAGCAACTGTTGTGATACCCGTCTTAATTGTCTTCAGGTTGCTTTTCACGGGCCTTCTCCTGTTTTTCAGCTTCAGCAATCAGGGCATTCAGAATTCGGTATCCACCAAATATCACCATCCCCAGTCCCAGGATCTCTCCGACCTGAACCGCCATCTCAGGCTGTTTTCTGACGAGCCGGGCTATCAGGTGGAAAAACACGCCAACCGCCAGCACCCACATTCCCGTAATATCCAAATCGGGGAATCGAATCTTTCGCATGACATACTCCTTAAAAATTGGGTTTAAAGTCGCTGGAGACATAGAGGAACTGTTTCGCCAGGTCGTCCTGACTGATAAAGCCGTAACTGAGGGGTTTCACCTGACCGCTTTTCGGGTTGACCAGCATCATCGCGGGGAAGAACTTCACACCAAGCTGTTGCGCCTGCCCCTGGTCCGTCCGGCTGTCGGGCAGCATGGGGTTGATGACACCATCGACCGAGACCGGTATCACGCTCAGTCCGTAGGTTTCACGGAAGTTTTTAATCACCTGAACCAGCTGGCCATCGATCGCCTCCCGTCCGCGGTAGAAGAACATCACGCCATAGTGCTGCGCCAGACCGGAGATGGCTTTACGCTGTTCGGCGTAGTCGGCAGCCAGCTGATTCTTCACCGTGCCGTTGTAGGGGTCTGAGGGCCAATGGAACGAAAACGTACGCTAAGGAAATAACCAATTGTTATAATTGATATTATTCATTCTTCTCTATGAACTGAAAGCCCGCACTAAGCAATGTTTTAGCCTCAAATGACTTTTTTACCTACCCAACTAACGTAACGATCGCACATCAGGTCGTTTTTCAACCGCATAGTGACACCTGCACTCACATGCGAGAAAACACATATGATTTTGACTTCTTGTTTTGGTGGAGAGACAATACCCATTCATAGCAGGAGTACATAATGCCAGAAATTGCATCCCTACAACTTTTCAAAATACTATCTGATGAAACCCGCCTGGGTATCGTGCTACTGCTCAGGGAGATGGGGGAGCTGTGCGTATGCGATCTCTGCACAGCGCTGGAACAATCACAACCCAAGACCTCCCGCCATCTGGCGATGCTTCGGGAAAGTTGCCTGTTGCTGGATCGCAAGCAGGGGAAATGGGTTCATTATCGCTTATCCCCGCATATTCCTTCCTGGGCTGCCCTGGTGATTGAGCAGGCCTGGTTAAGTCAACAGGACGACGTACAGGCCATCGCCCGTAAGCTGGCATCGGCCAACTGCTCTGGCAGCGGTAAGGCTGTTTGTATCTAAAAATTTTGCCTGTACATATATGTTTTTACGAATATGAGGTGTTAAAGATGAAAATGTTAACGGTGTTTGATCCGGCGATGTGCTGCAGTACCGGCGTTTGTGGTTCAGATGTCGATCAGGTTTTGGTCAATTTTTCTGCTGATGTGCAATGGCTGAAAGGGCGTGGGGTTCAGATCGAACGTTATAACCTGGCGCAGCAGCCTATGAGCTTCGTTGAGAACGAAAAAGCGAAAGCATTCCTTGAGGCTTCTGGAGCTGAAGGGCTTCCGCTGCTGTTGCTTGATGGTGAAACGGTGATGGCCGGGCGATACCCAAAACGCGCTGAACTGGCTCGCTGGTTTGGTATACCGCTGGAAAAGGTGGGTTTAGCTTCCACCAGTTGCTGTGGTGGTAAAACTTCCTGTTGTTGAGTATGTCAGGAGGACATATGAAATTCTTAGAGAATATCCCGTCTTACCTGTTTTTCACCGGTAAGGGAGGTGTAGGCAAAACTTCGATTTCCTGCGCAACGGCTATACGTCTGGCTGAACTGGGAAAGCGTGTTCTGCTTGTCAGTACCGACCCGGCTTCCAATGTCGGTCAGGTATTCGATCAGACTATCGGTAACACTATCCAGCCCGTGACTGCTGTGTCTGGTCTTTCGGCTCTGGAGATTGACCCGCAGGACGCCGCCCAGCAATACCGCGCCAGAATCGTTGACCCTATTAAAGGTCTTTTGCCTGATGACGTTGTTAACAGCATCAGTGAACAGCTTTCAGGAGCTTGTACGACAGAGATCGCTGCATTCGACGAGTTTACTGGCTTACTGACTGACGCTTCTCTGCTGACCCGCTTTGATCACATCATTTTTGATACTGCCCCAACTGGCCACACTATTCGCCTTCTTCAGCTTCCCGGAGCCTGGAGCAGCTTCATCGAAAGTAACCCGGATGGTGCTTCCTGTCTTGGTCCAATGGCTGGGCTGGAAAAACAACGCGAGCAATATGCTCATGCGGTTGAGGCATTATCCGATCCTGAACGAACTCGCCTTGTGCTGATCGCGCGATTGCAAAAATCAACACTGCAGGAAGTCGCTCGTACTCATGACGAATTATCAGCTATTGGCCTTAAAAATCAGTATTTAGTCATTAACGGTGTCCTGCCTGCGAGCGAAGCAGAACGTGATGCACTGGCCGCTGCAATATGGCAACGGGAGCAAGAGGCGCTGGCAAATCTTCCTGCCGGGTTATCTGATTTGCCGACAGACAACTTATACCTGCAGCCGCTGAACATGGTTGGTGTATCCGCATTGAAAGGCCTGCTCAACGAACACGCTGAGATAACATCGCTTCCTGAACAAAGCCCACAGAACAAGCCAGAGAATATGTCGTTGTCTGTCCTGGTTGATGATATCGCCCGCAGTGAACACGGTTTGATTATGCTGATGGGCAAAGGTGGTGTGGGCAAAACCACAATGGCTGCGGCTATCGCCGTCAGTCTGGCGGATAAGGGTTTTGATGTGCATCTCACCACCTCAGATCCTGCTGCACATCTCAGTACAACGCTCAATGGCAGCCTCAAAAATCTGCAGGTCAGCCGAATCAACCCTCACGATGAAACTGAACGCTATCGTCAGCATGTTCTTGAGACGAAAGGCAGGGATCTGGATGAGGCTGGGAAACGGCTGCTCGAAGAGGATTTACGTTCTCCTTGCACAGAAGAGATTGCGGTGTTCCAGGCGTTTTCACGCGTAATTCGTGAAGCTGGCAAACGGTTTGTGGTCATGGATACGGCACCTACCGGGCATACGCTATTACTGCTTGATGCTACCGGGGCTTATCACCGTGAGATTGCCAGGAAGATGGGGGATAAAGGTCATTTTACCACTCCGATGATGCAGCTTCAGGACCAGGAACGTACCAAAGTTTTGCTGGTCACTCTGCCTGAAACCACACCTGTACTGGAAGCGGCAAACCTGCAGTCCGATCTTGAACGTGCGGGGATTCATCCCTGGGGCTGGATTATCAATAACAGCCTTTCGATTGCACAGACGCAATCGCCGCTGCTTTGCCAGCGCGCCCTACAAGAGCGTCCTCAAATCGAGGTTGTGAAAAACCAGCATGCAAGCCGCATAGCGTTAGTACCGGTAATGGCTGCAGAGCCCACTGGCATCGAGAAACTCAGAGAGCTGGTTGTTTAATTTTTTTTGTATATACAGGGCGGCAAAGCCGTCCTGTCTGGAGGATTTATGTTACTGGCAGGCGCTATTTTTGTCCTGACCATCGTTTTGGTTATCTGGCAACCGAAGGGATTAGGGATCGGCTGGAGTGCGACGCTGGGCGCGGTACTGGCGCTGATCTCTGGCGTAGTCCATTTTGGTGATATCCCTGTAGTGTGGAATATTGTCTGGAATGCGACGGCGACCTTTATTGCCGTGATTATTATCAGCCTTCTGCTCGATGAATCGGGCTTTTTCGAATGGGCGGCGCTGCACGTTTCACGTTGGGGTAACGGTCGCGGGCGTTTGCTGTTTACCTATATCGTTTTGCTCGGCGCAGCGGTGGCGGCACTGTTTGCCAACGATGGTGCGGCATTGATTCTGACGCCAATTGTTATCGCCATGCTGCTTGCATTAGGTTTCAGCAAAGGCACTACGCTGGCATTTGTCATGGCCGCCGGGTTTATTGCCGATACGGCCAGTCTGCCGCTTATCGTGTCCAACCTGGTTAACATCGTTTCTGCAGACTTCTTTGGGCTGGGTTTCACTGAGTATGCGTCGGTAATGGTGCCGGTGGATATCGCAGCCATTATCGCCACGCTGGTGATGCTGCATCTGTTCTTCCGCAAAGATATTCCGCCAACTTACGACCTAGCTCTCCTGAAAGCACCGGCAAAAGCGATTAAAGATCTGGCAACCTTCAGAACCGGCTGGATAGTGTTGATCCTTCTTCTGGTTGGCTTTTTCGTCCTTGAGCCGTTGGGTATCCCGGTCAGTGCGATTGCTGCTGTAGGGGCTGTCATTCTGTTTGCGGTGGCGAAGCGAGGCCATGCCATTAACACTGGCAAAGTGCTTCGCGGTGCGCCATGGCAGATCGTCATATTCTCTCTGGGAATGTATCTGGTGGTCTATGGTCTGCGTAATGCCGGACTAACAGAATACCTCTCCGGTGTGTTGAACGTGCTGGCAGATAAAGGACTTTGGGCCGCGACGTTTGGTACTGGCTTCCTGACGGCTTTCCTCTCTTCCATCATGAACAATATGCCTACCGTGCTGGTTGGTGCTCTCTCTATTGATGGCAGCACTGCAACAGGCGTTATCAAAGAGGCGATGATTTTTGCCAACGTGATTGGCTGCGATCTTGGACCGAAAATTACACCTATTGGTAGCCTGGCAACGTTGCTCTGGCTGCATGTCCTTTCACAGAAGAACATGACCATCACATGGGGATACTATTTCCGCACCGGGATCGTCATGACTCTGCCTGTGCTGTTTGTAACGCTGGCCGCGCTGGCGCTACGTCTCTCTTTCACTTTGTAATGAGATACTGATATGAGCAACATCACCATTTATCACAACCCAGCCTGCGGCACGTCGCGTAATACGCTGGAGATGATCCGCAACAGCGGTATCGAGCCGACCGTTATTCTTTACCTTGAGACTCCACCTTCACGCGATGAGCTGCTCAAACTCATTGCGGATATGGGCATTTCCGTCCGGGCTTTGCTGCGTAAGAACGTCGAGCCGTATGAGGAACTGGGTCTTGCAGAAGATAAATTTACTGACGACCAGCTCATCGACTTTATGCTACAGCATCCGATTCTGATCAACCGTCCGATCGTAGTGACGCCACTGGGAACTAAACTTTGCCGTCCTTCAGAGGTTGTTCTCGATATCCTTCCAGATGCCCAGAAAGCGGCTTTCACCAAGGAAGACGGTGAAAAAGTCGTTGATGATTCAGGTAAAAGACTGAAATAAAGACGAAGGGGGCATTTGCCCCCTTCATTATTACTTCGCCATTTCTTCCAGCAGGTCAATACCAACCGGCTCTTCGCTCTGTAGCGCTGTTAATGCAATACGCTTTGCATACTGCTCTTCCACATCAGAGATGAGAGGCAGCTCGCGGTTCGCCCTGATCTTCAGGAAAGGCGAAGACGGTTGAGCAGCTGCCAGGCTGTTATTAACGACCCATGCCCACGGCTCGATGCCAGCTCGGCGTAGATCCTGCTGCAGGTTAGCGGCTTCCAGTACAGGTGTCGTTTCGGCAAGCGTCACGATAATCACCTTCGTCTTCTCCGGGTCTGCTGCTTTTTCGCTATCACCTGTCTTCGATGTCAGAAAGCGAGAGAATTCGGCTTCATGCTGTCGCCAGAACACACTCATGCAATTGTTGAATGCCTTTACATCACTCATGTTCGTCCTCAAATTTTGCTCAGATTAACCCGGCTCTCATCTTCCAGAATTTTATAAACAGTGGAACGGGCAATACTGAGCCGGCGGGCAATATCTGTTGCACCAGTTCCCTGCTGATGAAGTGCCAGTACACTATTTCTGTCGATGATGCGCTTTCGGCCAAACCGGATACCTTTCAGCCTGGCCTCCTGCCGTCCTTCGTTCGTACGCTCCAGAATCCTCCTGCGTTCGGCCTGGGCTACAGCTGAAAGAATGGTCACAACCATTTTCCCCATTTCACCGTCGGTGCTGATCCCGTCGTCTATGAATCGGACCGCGACTCCCTGAGCGTCGAATTCTTTTATCAGTTGGATCATATCGGCAGTGTCGCGGCCAAGCCGGTCGAGTTTCTTCACCAGGATGACGTCACCTTCCTCCACCTTCATTCGCAGCAGATCCAGTCCTTTCCTGTCGGTAGAACTGCCGGATGCTTTGTCGGTAAATATGCGACTGGCTTTCACCCCCGCCTCTTTAAGCCCCTTGATCTGAATATCGAGGGACTGCTGGCTTGTTGATACCCGTGCGTAACCAAAAAGTCGCATAAAAATGTATCCTAAATCAAATATCGGACAGTGGGTGTCTGTTATAACAAAAAATCGATTTAATAGACACCTAGACAACACCATTTTAGTGTGTCCGAGAATTTATAATATTTCGGACGGTTGCGAAATTGTTAATTCATGACCATCAGGCAGGGAGGCCGGTATGCCCGTCGATTTTCTGACCACTGAGCAGGAACTGAATTATGGTCGCTATGTTGCAGAACCCAATGACGTGCAGCTGGCGCGCTATTTTCATCTTGATGAGCGGGATCTTGCCTTCATTAACCAGCGGCGGGGAAGGCATAACCGGCTGGGAATTGCGCTTCAGCTCACCACCGCCCGTTTTCTGGGCACCTTTCTGACAGATTTAACCCGGGTTCTGCCGGGTGTTCAGCAATTTGTCGCGGTGCAGCTTAATATCCGCCGTCCGGAAGTCCTTTCCCGCTACGCAGAACGGGATACCACCCTCAGAGAGCATACTGCGCTGATTAAGGAATATTACGGTTACCATGAATTTGGCGATTTCCCCTGGTCTTTCCGCCTGAAGCGCCTGCTATACACCCGTGCATGGCTCAGTAATGAGCGACCCGGCCTGATGTTTGATTTTGCCACCGCCTGGTTGCTTCAGAATAAGGTCCTGCTGCCCGGAGCAACCACACTTGTACGTCTCGTCAGTGAAATACGTGAACGGGCAAATCAGCAACTTTGGAAGAAACTGGCCGCGTTGCCGGACAGCTGGCAGACCGCCCGCGTGACTGAGCTGCTGGACATTCCTGAGGGGCAGCGAATTTCACCGCTGGAGCAACTGAAAAAGGGACCTGTCACCGTCAGCGGTCCGGCATTTACCGAAGCGCTGGAGCGGTATATCCGGCTGCGAAACCTGGAGTTTTCCCGACTGAGTTTTACCGGTCTGCCCGCTATACAACTACGTAATCTGGCCCGTTACGCAGGCATGGCGTCGGTAAAATATATCGCGCGAATGCCACAGCAGAGAAAGCTGGCCGTACTCACCGCATTCGTTAAAGCACAGGAGACTGCGGCGCTGGATGAAGCCGTTGATGTGCTCGATATGCTTATACTGGATATCACTCGTGCGGCGAAGAAAACGGGGCAGAAAAAACGGCTCAGGACGCTGAAAGATCTTGACCGTGCTGCGCTACTGCTGGCGCAGGCATGTTCATTGTTGCTAGCTGAGCAGGCTGACGATGCTGAACTGAGGGAGACCATATTCAGCAGCATACCGAAAAGTAGGCTGGCAGAATCCGTCAGCAAGGTAAATGAGCTGGCCCGGCCTCAGAACAACAATTTCCATGACGAAATGGTGGAACAGTACGGGCGGGTAAAGCGTTTTCTTCCGGCGGTATTGCGCGACCTGCATTTCCAGGCAGCGCCAGCCGGAGAACATACGTTGTCCGCCATTCATTATCTGACCGAACTGAACTGCTCGAAAAAGCGCATCCTGGACAATGCGCCTGAACATATTATTACCGGCCCCTGGAAACGCCTGGTATACGATGCGGAGGGCCGGATACAGCGTGCCGGTTACTCGCTTTGTCTGCTGGAGCGCCTTCAGGATGCACTACGCCGACGGGACATCTGGCTCGAAAACAGCGATCGCTGGGGAAATCCCCGCGAGAAGCTGTTGCAGGGGGAAGAATGGCAGGCTCAGCGGGTCCCCGTTTGCCGGGCGCTGGGACATCCCACTGATGGACATAAAGGCGTGCAACAGTTGGCGGTCCAGCTAGATGAAACCTGGAAAACCGTCGCATCCCGCTTTGAAGGAAATGCGGAGGTTCATATTTGCCATGACGGTAAACATCCTTCCCTGACTATCAGCAGCCTGGAGAAACTGGAGGAGCCAACATCGTTGCATCGTCTCAACAGTCGGGTAAGGCTGCTACTCCCGCCAGTAGATTTGACGGAACTGTTGCTTGAAATAGATGCCAGAACGGGATTTACACGTGAGTTTACGCATGTCAGTGAATCCGGGGCCCGGGCACAGGATCTGCACATCAGCCTGTGCGCGGTCCTGATGGCAGAGGCCTGCAATATCGGGCTGGAACCGCTGATAAAGCACAATATACCGGCGCTGACGCGCCACCGGCTCAGTTGGGTGAAACAGAATTACCTCCGGGCAGAAACGCTGGTCAGCGCCAATGTCCGCCTGGTTGATTTTCAGTCCACACTGGAGCTTGCTGGCCGCTGGGGTGGCGGCGAAGTGGCTTCAGCTGACGGCATGCGCTTTGTCACGCCGGTGAAAACCGTCAATTCAGGACCTAACAGAAAATATTTTGGTTCCGGACGTGGCATCACCTGGTACAACTTCGTCTCTGATCAGTATTCTGGATTCCACGGCATCGTTGTTCCCGGCACATTACGTGATTCCATTTTTGTGCTGGAAGGCCTTCTGGAGCAGCAGACAGGGCTGAATCCGGTTGAGATCATGACAGACACAGCCGGTACCAGCGACATTATTTTTGGCCTCTTCTGGCTGCTGGGATACCAGTTTTCTCCTCGGCTTGCCGATGCCGGTGAAGCAGTATTCTGGCGGGTGGATAAATCGGCAAATTACGGTGCACTAGACGAACTGGCTCGTGGTTGTGCCGATCTGTCGAAAGCCGAGTATCAGTGGGATGAGATGATGCGAGCCGCCGGTTCGCTGAAACTGGGTACCATTCATGCTTCAGAACTCATTCGCTCTTTGCTGAAAAGCTCGCGCCCATCAGGGTTGGCACAGGCGATCATGGAAGTGGGGCGCGTCAACAAGACGCTGTACCTTCTAAATTATATTGATGATGAAGATTATCGTCGGCGGATCCTGACGCAGCTAAACCGGGGAGAAGGCCGCCATGCTGTGGCGAGGGCGATCTGCTACGGGCAGCGCGGTGAGATCAGAAAGCGCTATCGTGAAGGTCAGGAAGATCAACTGGGTGCACTGGGCCTCGTCACTAACGCAGTGGTACTGTGGAACACACTTTATATGCAGGAAGCCCTGAGCTGGATACGCAGTAATGGAGAAGAAATCGGGGTTGAAGATATCGCCCGGTTGTCCCCACTGATGCACGGGCATATCAATATGCTGGGGCATTATACGTTTACGCTACCGGAGGATATTTTGAAGGGGGAACTGAGAGAACTAAATTTCAATTTAAACAATGAATTAACTTCTTAGCGTACGTTTTCGTTCCATTGGCTCTCAAACCCCTTGTAGTGGCTGTACTGCAGGTTGTAATCGAGCTCCGGGTTTTCCAGCATGGCCTTCTTCGCGCTCATCGAGAACAGGCCAGCCTGCTGCGTCCAGTAGTTCTGTAGCCGAAAATACTTCACGAAATTATCAGATGAGGGGTAAAGAATAGCCTCGTAAAGCGAGCGCTTTGTGGCCGCCTGCAGCTGCGCCAGCTTCTCCAGGATGTCCTGCTTTGCCGGTGGTAGCGGTGGCGTGGCTCGCGTCTCCGGGTCTGGTCTTTTCAGCTTCTCGTTGTACCACTGCCAGCCCGCATCTTTCGCCCAGGCCGGCATCAGGGTGCAACAAAGGCACCCCGCCAGTATGGCGGCATGTAGTTTTCCCATAATGAATACCTTTATGACTTAATTAATTCGGCTGGCGCGAAATATGTTGATAAACGCTGTATTTATCGAGGCTGACTGTTTTCGTTTCCGGGTCAGTGCGTCCCTGAAACTGGAAACCGTGGCAGTAGAGTGTCAGATTATTCATTGCTAATGCCGTACGCTCGCCGTTCCTGATAACCCACGCAGCCTGCGAGCTCCTGTCACACTGAATACCCCAGGCCCGGTTGGTGGCCAGAAACGCATTAATCTGTTTATCCCGCCACAAGCTGTAAGACATGACGCTGACCAGAAAAACGACAAACACAGCGACAAACGTCATAACCAGACCGTACGCTTTTTTCTCTTCCATGAATTCTCCTGTTTTATTTGCTGAGGAATAAAGCGCCTCTCTCTCAGGGTAAAAGCCGTCTGGCTATAATATTGAGCAAAATAATAAAGAAAAGAGATGGGACAATAACGAAAGAATTATCACCCGTAAACAACCTGCCTATGGTGGTCATCAACAGTACAATCACGATAATTAACCCCGCAATTCTGTACCGAACCTTTAGTTTTCCAGACCAAGATTTCTTTTTCATTTCACACCATTTTCTTTTTTTAACAGCCTCTCAAAGGCCGAAAAAAACAGATAAAGCAAAAACCAGATAAACCCTGTAACAAGAATAAAAATGACACTCGCAATATAATCACTGGCCGTTGTCCCGATAACCGCATCCCAGGAAAAGTAAACCACGGGGAAAATAATAACGGCTGTCAGCAGCAACCTTACACAGAAGTCCACGCCAGGATGTTTAGCAAAGCTAACTATCACTTTTATCCTCCTTACCGGCATCGGCCTTTTCATCACCGAACCCCGTGATGAGGACGTAGATGACAACAGAAGCGGCACCAAATCCGGCAGCCGCGGACAAGTTGTGCGCGGTAAACAACGTGACCAGCATGGCGACGGTAACCTGTGTGACCAGCGCGCCCAGGAAAAACATCAGTGCCCCGCGTGTCATGGCCAGCATAGCCATCAGCAGCGGAGTCGCCAGGATAATAATAAAGAGTACGACGGGTTTTAACGTCGGCATCGCGCCGGTGCTCAGCCACGACATCGCACTTAATGTGATAAAGACCAGGATAAACGGGTATAGCACTTTCACTTTACTGTACTTATTAAAAAGGCCATGTGTTTTCATGTTTGCTTTCCTTTTTTATTTGGATGATGACTGCGTGAGAAGTTCTTTAATTCGCTGTTTTGTTTTCTCTGTCAGTTCCGCATTATCCGGGATTTTTTGGTTATTCATTAAATCCTCCATAAAGTTCGCAAAGTCCAGCCGGTTAAAGTTAATGCCCTGGAGTTCAGCCATCGTGATCCCCCGGCAGTTCGGGCTGCTGGCACCCCCGAAACTAATATGCAGCTGTCCGTTGCGGCCCTGCTCCTGAACGATCTGAGCCAGCTTTGAGTCAAACTGACAGTAACTGCGCTTCTTCTCCAGGCAGATCCCCAGCACCTTCTTCGAACAAAACTCCCCGATACTGACCGTCAGCTTGTTCGTTTTGGCTTTGGCCAACGCTTTCTCTTCGCTGCTACAGCGTGCCAGGCCAACGTCCTGCCCCCACCCGCTGTCTTTGCAGCAGTTACTGAATCCGGCCGCAAATTTTTTGCAGTACTTCGCCTTACCGGTGAACGCTTTCACATCAACGCCGTTCAGTTCTGCAACATCCTTCCCTGCCGCTGCCAGCGCCGCAAGCTCAGAAACCGCCTGTCCAAAGTCGTTGTTCGTTCCGCTGACCGCTTTATCGCACTCGCCATCGAGGCAGAACACATCGCCACCACAAACCATCTGTTTTCCGCTGGTCCGGGTTTCGCAGGAGAACGTGGCATACTCATGTAGACAGGTCCCGTCCTCCGCGCTGAATGCACACTGGCGTGATGACAACGTACAGGCCGCATTACTCATCAGTTTTTCACAGGAGCCGTTATCCGCAGGTTGAGTCAACCAGGTGTCTTTGTATTTCCAGCAGGCTTCCGTAAAGGCGTACTCTTTCCCGCCCAGGTTGAGGGTTTTCGTCCCGCCAGGGCTGATGCACTCTGATCCGGTCTTCGTGCCCTCGTCTTTACTGAACGGACAACTTTCAACCCAGACCAGCTCGGGTGCAAAAACCGTTTCTGTCTCCTCCATGACCAGTATGACCGTCACCTGGAGGGACTTAACATTCACTGACGGGAGGGTTTTGGAAGTTTTCAAAACCGCAAATGTCTGTCCGGCCACAACATTCCGATCCATGCTGAATGCCTGATGTATCTTCCCGGTACCATCGTAGTAATGGTCAGTACAGTGCGTATTCTGACCACCGGAGCACGTCGTTACCGTATTTGGCCAGGTCATCACGTCGATGGGGAATGTTTTATCAAAGAGGCTGAGTTTTTCGCTGACAGCACTCTTGCAGCTATCTTTTACTTTTCCTTCGCTGTCACACTCATAAATCCAGGGAACGGGCAGGGGTTCACCATCAACGGAAACACTTAACAGGCGACCTGTTGTCGGGATCGTCAGTTTTCCGTCCCATCGGTTGCTGTTCCGGGTGAAGGTTAGCGGGACGGCCTGCTGGTACGTGCGATTCACCTTTTGCGTCGTGGCGTTGTCTTTCAGCGTTGCCTCCCGCGTGCAGAAGTTTTCTACCTGCAAATCCCGCTCACATGTATGGTTCGTGAACTCACTGCGATTAACCACTTCTGCTGTACAGGCCTGACCGGTATTTCCCACGATCGAATCTGCTCTGGATTCGGTCTCTTTGGCCGCCTGAATGAACGGTGCGTCAGCTGATATGCTGTCCGGGGGACGTTTAGTAAATGACTCCGTGATGCTGTTCCCCACGTCACTGCTGGCCCATTCGGCTGCAGAGTCACTTTTCAGGTTACTGTCACCACTGGCAGAGACACCGCCGTAGTACTTCGTCTGCGCCGGTTTGCTGGTATATCCTGGTAGTGTGTCAGCACCGTTGAAGTTCTTCAGCGCGTCAGTTCCGCTTCCCTGTATCTGCTTCGCATAATCAGCGCCCGCTTTGTAATCGGACGTGCTGTCAGCACAGGCTGGAACGGTAAACCAGATAAATGTCCCGAGCACAAACATATGCAGCATCAGGAGCAGGGGGAGTGATCTCATCAGGCACCTCCCAGGAGTTTTCGGGCTGTCTCTGCACAATCCCCTTTATCAACGACCTTCTCCAGGGCCTGCTTCAGGCGGATATTGCCTTGTATGACGTCGAAACCGGCTTTGCAGCGCACAACCAGCGCGGGTACGCTGCGGATGTTGTACTGTGAATAGAGCGTAGGGTCGATTTGCACACCTTCGGTAATCCCCGCCTTAACCAGCCCCATCACCGCATCAGTGGTCGCTTTCATGTCGTTATTGACGAGCCCCCGGAGCGTAGCGGGAATACCGTAGCGGTGGGTTTCATGCAGCATCCGTTTCAACCCTTCATCTGGTATTGAGAAGGAGATGAAATACACAGCACCTTCCGTTGGTTTATCCCGGGTCGACTCCCGCTGCTGACTGGCCAGATTATCGATGAACTGCTGATCCGAGCGGGCCAGCGGGTTACGGCTGATTTGTGCTTCAAGCTCCTGCTGTAGCGCCTTATCCGGATGCCGGCGCAACTGCTCACTGAAATCCTCCTGCTGTTTAAGCCACTTACGATCTGCCTCCATCGGATCTGACGAGACTGCGCCCGCTGCCGCGGCGAAAGTGCGGGTCAGTAACAGCATCACCGTCAGTATGTTCAGTAATTTCACAGTAGACTCCTTTCAGTAGACACAGTTACGTTTTCGCCACATCAGATACCCGAAGTTCTTTCGGGTCACCGGCGGGTTTTTCCCGGCTTCCCAGCGCATCACTGTCCTGCCGAGGGGGTGGCACTGCGCGCTGTCGGGATACATATTCACCATCTGGTACCGCCAGCGCTCCTTCGGAATAATCGGTGACGGGTACTCGTAACACACCGCGACATCGGCCCCCACGGTTTCCAGGATCTGCCCCTGACGGTGGAGCTTGTAGGCCATGCGTTCACTCAGCAGTACTGACGACTGGAGCGGGCTGGACTCGTTACTGACCCAGCCACTGAAGGGGTACATCGAGCCCTGAGAGCCGGCACACCAGAAGAGGATGTCCAGCGGTTTGTTGAATGCGCTGGCAATGGCATCGGCAGCACAGGCTCCCTGAGCAATCGGGTTCGCAAACAAAATGGCCTCGGGGTTCAGAATGGTGGTCAGGCTGCTGTCTACCCAGGTTGGATCAATTTCAGAGAGGTAGGCGATGTCCATATCTCCACCCTGCAGGCACCCAGCCGACGTGATAATGCTGAGCCAACTGGTCAGCGGATTTTTGTACCAGTGCACGTGATAGAAGGCCCCGTTGACCTGCTTATCGTCCTTTTTCGCGGTTCCCATCCCGGTCTTCCCCAGGTTCAGGCTAAACCCGCCCATATTCACCATGCACCCCGGAGAGCGGCTGACATCCGTCATGGCCATTGGCTCCCAGTAACCGATCGCCATCCCAATACGGTAAAAAATGGGCGGAGGCATGGGGCAGGTTTGAATAGGGCTGGCCGGATTCACCGTATCCGGGCCGCCACCGGCCGCCACAGAGGCACTGCCGATAGACATCGGGAAAATGCATTGCCAGCACACATCGGAAATCGGGTTAACAAAGCGGCCTTCGCAGGACGGGTCGGCAAGAGCATTCAGACTTTGCACCCACAACAGCACGGCGGTGAAGAAAAGAAGTAACGGTTTCACGTCAATATCCTTATTGATGAGCGGGGAACGTCTCGATGTTCAGCCGTTCGCCTGAGGGCGCCGGTGTGATCCTGGTGGGTACTGCCGTCAGGCCAAAGCGTTTGGTGAGCACACCGTTCTGGTCAAAGTAAATTCGGGCATCGAGCGCCACTGACGTATCCGGTACACTCCCTTTCACCAGAATAATTTTACTTATCAGGGTGTCGGGGACCTGCCGTTTCATCCAGGCGACCTGGTCCGGATCGTCACCGTCGATAAAGTACAGCGTCTGCATAAAGGGGACTGTTTTCAGCGGATTCAGTACGTCGCCTTTACGCGCGAACACCCGCCCATTGTGATCTTTCAGGTCCTCAGTCAGCCGGATACTGGGGTCGAACCAGCGCTGCGCATACTTATCCGCTTTCCCTATCCCCTCAACCGGCGCCGGTCTCTGGCTGTGCTCTATCACGCGTCCTTTAAAAGCCTCCATTTCCTGGTCCCATTTCCCCGACTTTTGTAGCGCCTCGAGACGCTGAGTAATTAGCGTCAACATGTCCTGCTCCTGCACCGGCCATAGATCACCCCAGATTCCCAGGTCAGCTGCCGGCACACGCGTTGAAATCAGGCAGAACGCCAACAAGGCAATACCGGTGTGTTTCATTCCCGCGCTCCCTTCATTCGGCTGGCAATGTCGGTCTGGATTTTCAGGGTCACATCGGGTGCGCCCTGAACCACGGCCGGTGAAACCAGGATCAGGACACCATTCTTTTTCTGATAGTCGGCCAGGCTCTGCTCCAGCGCTTCATTAAAGCGGTCTGAGAGCGCTTTTGACTGTGCCTCTGACAGCTGCTTCTGACTGACGCTGTCCATGAAGCTGTCCAGTGTTTTCTTCATATCAAAGGCGACCACACGAGGCGTGGTGTGGGTCAGCATAAGGTGCGTTATACCGACATTTATCGCCAGGACCAGGCTCACCAGGACGGTAAGGACCAGACTCCGGCGAAAAGTGAAGAACGTCGTTCTGGTCTGTTGTTCGGTGGTATTTTCCATCAGGCTGCACTCCTTATGTTGTCACAGGCGATCCGGGATTCCAGCTCTGCCATTTCTGCCGGAAAGTTGCGGGTGGCCAGTTCATACACCGCATCGTGAATGTTAACTCCCTCTCTTTTACGGCCTTTGATGTACTCAAAATCGCCGCCGCTCGAGGAGTACATTGCCCGGCTGAGTGGATCGACGAACAGACGGTGCCAGGAGGTGTGCGCTTCCACCTGCAGCATGAAGGAGGAAAACCACTGGTCCTTCGCGGAGCCAAAGCTGTTAATCATGTCCCGCTGCATCGGGGTAAACTGGTCAGGGTACAGCTGGTTGTATTTGGCAAACTCTTTTGCCGATTGCTTGAGAATGGCCTTGTAGGAAGAGTTCCCCCACGCGGCCCGCGCCGCACTGGAGGCCGTGGGCGAGTCAAAGTCCACGATATTCTGGGTGATAGTGATGTAAGAGCCGAGATGCCGGCGTGCTGTGCGGTATCCCTTTTCGATAAAGGTCCCGACTTTTTCATTTTTGAAATCCAGCAGTCGCCAGCCTTCATCAATGACGTTCAGTTTTTTCAGGCTGCGCGGCGACTGGTACATCCGGTTCTCGATATAGATGATGAGCGAGAACATCACCGCAACCAGCAGAGACGGACGGGATTCAAGCCCACCGAGTTCGAGTACCACCATCCGGGCATCATCATGCAATGACGGCTCATCAGAGTTGAAGTAGTCACCGTAAATCCCGTTAACCGTGTACTGATCGAGCAGGATAATCATCTCGTCCAGGCGGCTGCGGATGGTCGGCGACTCGGCATATTCATGACTCTCTTTCGCGGTTTTGAGAAAATCGACCACATCATCGATACGGGCCTTATTGCGCTTACTCAGCCAGGCTGCCTGCACGGCCTGCAACAGCAGACCTTCATGCACCTCATCCAGGTTTCCGTTGGGACTCGCCATTACGGACATCTGGTCGCGGATACGCTCTGCGGACAGGTCAAAATTGGCGTCATCGAGAATGTTGGCAAACGGGTTGAATTTCAGCGAGTCGCCGTCCAGGTAGACCCCGCCCATATTTTCACACAGCGACTTATAGCCATCCCCCATGTCGAACACCCAGGCAAATCCCCCGGAGTCGAGCACGCTACGGATCAACGGCTGGATAAGCCCCGTTTTACCCGCACCCGAGGTCCCGCAGACAGCCATGTTGAAATTGGTGTTATTCATCCCCTCATAGAACAGGTCGATGAATGCCAGCTGGTTGCGATAGGTGGGCGCCAGTAATCCGGCAGGTGCTAACGGACTGTCGGCAACAACCGGCAACAGATTAGCCACATTAAAGGTTTCTGCCCGCTTGACGACGCCTGCTGCCTGGAGCTCTTTGAACAGCCCCTCACCGGATTTGAAGGGCAGCATAGCCAGATAATTTCGAAGATGGTGGTAACGGGCAGGCAGCAGCTCAAAGCCTCCTTTCCGGTAGCTGTTCAGTATTTCCTGCTCGGTGGCCAGAGAGGCTTCCGCGTTGTCAGCCGTATAAGCGGTAATATTAAAAAAATAGGACACCAGAGAGGACTGATTGGTCGCCAGACGCTGGCGGATATCCCCCCACTCCTGGACCTCCTTCTCCACGGACGGGAAATACTTCGAATAGGAGGTTTTGCTTTTCTTCTCCAGGTCGAGATACTTCAGGTTTGCTTCATTCTGGGTTTTCACCTGATCTTCCACCATCAGGGTCAGCGTGATGACAAACGGGCAGGAGATTGACAGCTCCGGATTCAGCAGGTTGGCGTAGTTATCGGCACTGGTCCAGAGAAAGGCAATTTCAGGATCACGGGCCAAATGATAGCTGGTAACACGGGTCGTCTTTTCTTTCCCTTCACGGTCCAGCAGGCCAATTTTCAGGTGGTTTGCGGTGACCTGCATGTCGAAACTGTCTTCCACACACTGATAATTGAGGTCCTGATACGGGTCCAGCTTGTACGGTTTACGGTACATTTCACCCGGATCAGGGTTGACCTGCTCACGCACCATGTCGACCAGGCCCTGTGCATTCAGAACCCGAGTCGGGATCTGTGCTCCCTGCAGGGAGGCCCTGATGATTTTTATCTGGTTCTCCAGCTCAACGATTTGTGCTTTCGAGTTTTTCTTCCTGGGGACACAGCAGGAGATGAATACGCGGTAGTTACGCAGCGTCAGCGGTAAATCCATTCCGGGAGGAAGAGAAAACTGTGTTTCTGCCGCCCGGAGATAGTAGGCCCGGGTGATGGCATTAAATTTTTCAGCCTGTTTACCGCTCCAGCTGAATTCACGCAGCCCATACTCAATATCGTCCCCGACCAGCTTGCTCGACACCAGATTGATAGTCACCGGGACGTTACGGGGCAGTTTGGTTCTCAGCAGATTTTCCAGGGATGACACGATATGCGCGTTGGCACCGGGCAAAGGTCGGGCTTCAAACAGCCAGCCAACGGTTTTGGTATTGATAAACAGTCCGGTCGCCGAGTCATAATCCTTATAAGGAAGAACCCGACTGAACTGCGGGAAATTCATGCTCCCCAGCATGTCGTTGGCTTTAGCGGATTCGTCGGGTAGTTTTAGCGCAGAGACAAGCGAATTCACGGCCTGAGCGACAGTATCCATCAGGTTATTACTCATGCGAGCGTTCCTTAATGAGGGGTTAATTATCCATCTAAAAAATAAATCAAATCATCGCTGAAATATCAGGATCATCTATTTAATTACCGTAATAAAAGGTAAGCACAGGGATAAAAAATAGTAACAACATGGAGGTGCCGATTTGCCAGGCACAAATAACATCCCACAAAATCGCCCCTTGCCATAAACAAAAAATAAGGGTAATAACTAACGGGATCACATGAAAAGAAATAATACATAAAAAGAGTACCCCTGAGAGTTCCCCATCACTGACCTCAATCCTCAAGCAACAAAAATAAAAAGCCAACAAACCACAAATAATAAACACACCATCGTGACGGATACTCTGAAAAAACTCAGGAGTAAACTCCCCTGCCAGTCCATTGTATGTCAGTCTGGCGCCCAGATAGATGAACCAATAGACAGGTGGAATAAATAAAAATCCATATCTTTTTAAAAACACCATCATATCCATCCCCTTATCATTTGCTCATATCGTTCAGAGCGTTAAGTTGCTTTTCACGAACTGCGTTAAACTCTTCTTTATCCTTGCATTCTGAGGCCATTTTTTTTGCGTCACCAAAAGTTAATGACTCTGACGAACTGCCAGTGTTAGTTTGAAGAGCTATCCGTAACGCATCACCTGCACAAGGTGTGTCATGAATAATACTTTGCAGTTGTTCAGGAGTGGCGGACTGCATATCAAGAAACTCTTCATACTGCAAAAAAAGATATCCAGCTGTCGCAAAGAAAAGAAGAGTTGCAAAAAAAACATATTTCAGGTTAAGAAACCTCAATTCTTGCCTTTCTATTTTCTTGCAAAGAATAAATTTCAAAAAAATCTCTTTCATTTATTTTTATCCTTATACAATTCCCACTGGTGAATATACTCATCATACTGAAGCCTCGGCACATTAATGATGATACCGGCACAGTCCAGTTTATTAACCGGCGACGTAAAGGAACCTGTCTGGATGTTTACCTCCAGGAGCTGACAATCGTTTTTCCAGTGTCTCCCGGATTCCAGCTCATCCATCGAGAATGACTCACTGGTGAAGACGATAAGCATGGCTAACGAAACCACTGCCATAAGCGCACTAAAGAAAAATAGATTAGCTCTGCAGACTCGCAGATTAAATTTATCAGGGATAACAAACATGGCCAGCGCACCGACAACACCGATAACAAAAAAAAGAATGCACAGCACGTTAAGCCAGGTAATATTACTACCCTCAAGATAAAAGGCTCTCATTGTCCGCCTCCTTTCAGTGTTTCCATCGCACTGCTCAAAGGTTCGCTGGTTTTGATTTCAATACACTCTCCGGTATTGTATCCCCCCCACGCCCTCCCCTGGCTTCAATGACTTTTAGCATTTTCAGGCATACATCAGTATTGGGCATGGGTGTAATGGTCCAGCTGCTGTGGACACCAGGATTTATAATCATCACCAGAAAAATAACGGTATGCATATTTAATCCTTTTTTAATGACAGGTTATAAGCGGCTATAGCTCTGCCGTATTTGTTCTTCTCTGCATTAACAAGAGTCACGCCACATTTAAGACGATTTATGTTTTTTAGAATGGCTAACGTACTTTGTTTCGCAAACTATCCTGATACGCCGAGGTAGCCTGATTATATTTTTTGGTACTCACGTTCGTGACAACCCCCTCGCAATCAAGGCGGTTCATTTCACCATGAAAGAACCCAGCCGGGATATTTACTTCTTTTAATACACACGTTGCCTTCCAGTATCTCCCTGACTTAATCAGACCCTCCACATCAGGTTGACTGTTTTTGAGAATGAAAGAGAAAAGCGTTATTGCACTGACTAAAACCCCACTCACTATAAACAATCTGTCACTTCCCATAATCGCCTCTTACTCCATTAAAAATCGCATTTACGTAGAGATATAGACATCGAATTTTATGCAACATCAACGCTGGATGTTTAATTCATCACATTGTTTTTATCATTCTCATAAGATTGCCATTCCAGGATATAGCGATTATATGTTCGGGTCCGTACATTAATGATAACGCCGGCACAATCCAGTTTATTGGCCGGTTCTGAAAATACCCCCGTCTGAATGTTTACTTCCATCAGTTTGCATTCTGTTTTCCAGTGCCTTCCCGCTTCCAGCTCCCTATTTGACACAGTGACAAACATGACAACCCCTGTTCCGACGATACCCGCTATTGCGGCCAGCGCGCTCCCCAGAAAAATTTTTATGATGCCAGAATGAATATGATGCTTCTTCGGGAGAGCAAAGATTACTGCGCAAGCTATACAGGATACTGACGCAGCAAGGATACCTGCTGTAACGAAGAGAGCTAAACCCCCCCCCGCTAACCATCCCAGATTGACGCCATAAAAATATAGCTGTAACCCCCGAAGAATTAACCCGACATGCTGAGTTATTTCAGTCATTCCCCCATCCTCTAAACACGCCTATGAAATTAATCATCTTTTAATATTACCTTTGTTTTCGAATTCATTATAAGCGGATACTGCGCGGTTATACTTGTCTGTCTCGACATTAACTACGACCCCGGAACAATCCAGTCGGTTAACATTACTGGTTAAAATACCGGTAGGAATATTAACCTCTTTCAAAGTACAGGCAGTGAACCAATGCTTACCGTTATTAATTAAATCATCATTACTAGGTTGAGATTCTTTGTATAGTATTGAAGAAAGCACCAACACACCTGACATGAAACATAATATATACACTAGTTTTTGCATCTACATTTTTCTCATTGTTGACGATAAATTAAATCCGGGTGTATGTTGAATGAGGTCCAGCTCCCTCTTTAACACTTCAGATATCTTGCCTGCCATAATTTCCGGATCTGTATCGGGCGGGAAAGACAATGTCGCGAGTTCGCTTTGCGCCGGGAGACTCGCACTTTTCAGTAAGCCCATGATGTGTTCTCGTTCGCATCAAATTTACTGACTGGTTTTAGCCGGAGGCATACCGTCATTGTTAAGAGGGAGCACCATGCCTTTCTCTGAACACGCTACCGCCCATCCCTTTCAACGCACAGGGCACTCGTTTTAAAACCAGAAATAAAAATTTTCACAGCACCATTAATGGCGCTGGTAATTAATTAATACGAGGTTGCCCCCATGCCGATGGCGTTACCACAAATACGACCGTTGTCGGCTGGTGATACACGTCATCTGAATCGACATACGGCGCAACCCATAACGACGCGGTCTGCTCACCTTTCCTTAATGGCCGGGGATAATTGCCGGGTACCGTAGAAGGAGAGGTATATGTACTGACACTAACCGGCCTGATATTTACCGGAACGGTCCGGGTTCTCAGGACGTCATCATGATTGACCGGTACCGTATCCAGGAACCCGGATTTATTGCTCACCGTTACAGTTGGAGCAGTATTACGCCCAGAATTAATAACTGGTTGCGGCGGCAGCGGGTATGAATTTGGCGACGACGTTCTGAAATTTCCGTCAGCCAGTCGTGGCAACCCGGCCGCAGCCGGCTTTGCGGAGGCGCTTTCCTCCCGGGCTTTCGCTTTCTCATTAGCCTGCTCCATCGTCATACAGGTATCTGAGGTTGTGGCATTACATTCAAAATCTGACTCTGTGCCCGCACACCCGGTTAAGAGCAAAGCGCTGCCCAGAGGAATTAACAGCATTAATTCCTTCATGATATTTCCCGTCGTTAATCAGTTATGTTTGAAAATAAATTTATATTTTGCATTTGCAAAAATAGCCTCGGCCGTTCCTTTCCCCGGTATCTGTTTCAGTTGACTGACATCAGACCGTGCAAAAATCAGTTCTGATGAAAATGCCTTTTTTCCAGAACCTGGCTCTCCGACTGTAACGGCATTACGCGTTTCGGCAGGAAACGGATTATTTCTCTTTAATTTCATTCTTATCTTCCTTGCTAAATCTGGCTGATGGTTCATAAACCACGGTGGCCCCACCGCGTTTCTGATATCCGGCCAGTAACGGGGATATCGCACCTTTACCGGGTCTGCATCCGGGGAAGACACTCCCCCTCGCATCCCTCACCCATGTAGCACCGGCTCTGCAGGCAGGTGTCCGATCAAAGACCACAGCGCTTCCGGTAAACACGACAGCCATCAGCAGCCAGAGCGAGAGGATCATTTTGGTGTAAACCTCATCGATATCTGCCGCGTATCCTGCCGCATCCGTGCTGTCAGTGGTGCAGTCTTCCTGTAAAACAGGAGGCAGTAATGGCTTGACCGCATCAGCATTAAGTTCACCGCGCGAAGCAGGCCCCGTGCAGTCCTTGATGACATATCCCTCTCGCTGCACCGATTCGATGGTATTCACCAGCATCTGCCCGGGTGTGACTTTCCGCGACAATCAGCAACATCATCATGGCCAGCGGATATACCACCGCATACTGAATCAGCCAGTTAATCCAGCGCAGCGATGACAGAATGAAGCTCAGGACAGACTTAACCATTGTTTTCCCCCTGAGACGCTGTACCCGGAGAAAACTCACGCGGATCAAGTTTGCCCAGTTTCTTCAGCATCTCATCGGTATTAAAGCCATTCAGGTTCCCGCCGGATTGCTGCGACCTGTTCTCGGGTTGTTCGGGTTGCGCCTGGTTTTGCGCCTGCTGACCGTTCTTCTCCGCTTCCAGCTCTTCAATGGTTTTCAGCTGAAAACCATCCTGGAACACCACGGTAACTTCGTTGCCCGCACCGATAGGAATGACCGGGTGATACTGCTCGGCGCGTTTGATGTAGTACTCACTGAGGGTCTGCGCAGCTTTAGAAGCCCCGCCGCCAATCCCCATTTTCAGGACGTCGCCGGCGCCGACCGGCGCCGTTGCTCCGAGACCAACGGACGGCTGTGAAGCCCGCTCCATCCCCTGACCAATCCCGTCAACAAAACCTGCCCCCCAGGCCCAGCCGAGGATTTTGCCGTTACGCATCACCACTTCCCCTTTCACGCCGTTCTTGCCCATAAAGGACACGTGACCATTAATCGGCTGGTCGATGGTTTTATCCCCCTTGATGCAGCTGATATTCCGGGTACGGACGATGGCACGCTCACTCGAGACGTCACCCCAGGCTTCCAGCCCGACAAAGCAACCGGTGAGGTCATAGGTTTTGTTATTAGGCATTTCCACGCGTCCGATAAGGCGAACCTGCATCGGTGAGGTGGATTCATTACCGGTGACGGACGCGTTCGCATCCGCTCCTTCAATGAGAAGGCTTTTAGCAAAACTCCCCGACGGAATGTACGGAAGTGACTTCGTTTTCTTGCCGCGGTCATAGCTGAAGGTTTTACGCTGGATCTGGTTCGGTACCGGCACCGACTGGTAACTGACCTGTGGAGGCGGCACCGCGCCATTACCCGGATAATATGCCGTCGGCGGTGGTACGGCTCCGGCAGTCTGCGGCGGATAATTTGCGGGCTGAGGCTCCCCTTCCGGACCCGGTGCAGGAGACGGCGGTACCGGAGCCGGCTCGCCGCCTGAGACAGCGGGTTTAACCCCCAGCGCTCTCAGTTGCTCCTGCATGGCCGCATTCTCACTACCGAGTTTGTCGATACGAACCTGATCCGCAGTACGGCCCTTGCTCAGCAGGTCGACTTCTCCCTGCAGGGATGCAAAGCGCTTGTTCAGTTCAGCGGCGGTCGCCTGCATTTCTGTGGTCGCATGCTGCTCCACTTTGCTGTTGAAGCTGCTGTCGACAACACCGGTCATATCCGGGGCGGGTTCACCCTGTACAGGGGCCTCTTCATCAGAGCTCAGGTTCAGGTCAGAAAGATACAGCCCACCGGCCACAGCCCCCGCGCCACCGACCAGAATGAGACCCAGCCAGAGGTACTGCTTGCGTTTAATCAACGAGTTGAAATTCGCCATCAGCGGGCCCCCTCAGATGTGGTGACCCAGACCTGCATACGGCCACCGCCAGTCAGCTGACCGGCAGGACTGCTGAGCATGACGGCGCGGGTGCCCGGTTGCCAGAAGTCGCTTTCGCGTACCATACGGGATGACAACGTGACATTATCCAGGCTGTAACGGACCACTTTCAGATGATGGCCGGTCCAGACCTTTTCCGCTGTTGCGCGCAGACCCGCAGGCACCTGCAGCGTTTCTGACGTCACCGGTACAGCCTGGTAATCCTCGGGCATGCTTCCCTGGCGAACGGCACGGTTCAGGGACACCAGGATACTTTCATACGGGCTGGACTCCTCCCACGATTTGGCGGGCCCAGGTGTACCGACAAGCTCAGAGACCAGCTGGATAGTCCGGCCCACACCGGCACGTGGTACGGCCCGGATGGAAAAATTCAGGCCACGCTCGGTTTCCACAATAAACGTGAACGGTTTCTTACTGACCGTGGCCAGAATGGCGCCACCGCTGTCAGTCTGTTCCTGGTTAGTCAGGCCGCCATCCAGGCTGTTGATGGCGATGATACGATCGCCGGGTACGGTGAACAGGTTCGGGTCAGTATTGCTCACGGCAATATTGGCCTGTCCGCCATTCGCCAGTGGCACGACCGTCGGTGCCAGCGTGCCGCTCATTGTGACGGACATGGCAGGCGCCATAAAAAAAAGACAACCGGAAATAAATAACGGATTAATTTTTTTCATTATTTATTTCTCCGAAGCGGGCCAGCCAGCTGATGCCGTCAGTACGATAAAACTGGAGGACATAGTGTTTAATTTCGGTATAGGGTGCGGAGTCGCCGATCCAGGTTTTCAGTTCTCCCCGGAAATCCACACGGTTCTCTGCCGGATATGAGCGGACGGACGTCATATAGAAGGTGGCGTTGACGTTGTTGTCTTTAATTCGTTTCGCATCTTCAGCCAGCTGAACCTTGAGTTCGTTCTGCGACCCCGGGAATACATATCTCAGCAACTGCGCATGCTGGGCATCGACCGTTTCCGGTGTGACGTTAAGGCGTAACGCAATAAAACTCAGGCCCAGCTGTTCAAGATAAGAGGCATCCGACTGATTCTGCGACACCGCAAAAGGTGCACCAAATAACATCGGAGTAACCGCCACTTTCTGTTCCGTCTGCAGGCGATAATTATTGATACCCTGAATAATGTTGGTGGTCAGACTGAGCGTCGTAACTGTCCCCAGACAGATATATCCCAGCGCAATGACGCGCGTGGTACTGAGTCGGGCGCCATGTTCCATATGCTATTTCCTCGCTGCTCTATTTAATCCACTGCCGGAAACAGGAGTCCGGAACATCATGAAAAAAACCTTTAAGAAGGGAAGTCGGCAGATACCAGTAAATAAGATCGCGTAACCAGGAACTGCCCCGCCCTTTTTTCAGTTTTTTGATACCCCAGAAAACCAGTGCCGCTGCAGCCATACCAAATATGAACTTGCTGGTCCAGAAACCCCAGCCGAGACAAATCACGGCCGGGATAAGTTCATCGAGATATAAACCAAACCAGCGGGACTGGTTAGTCAGTGTTTCCGGGAAACGGTATTTCTTTAATTCGTCTCCCGTCATCACGAATATCCTGTTAGTAGCCGGCGACCGACATACCGATGGTAATGAAGGTAGAGATGATGGCGAAGCCGAACAGGAACTTCACGTTTTTGGTCATCATATACATGATGCCGCCCGCGATAACTTCTGCCAGAACAACCCATTTGACCACGCTGGACGACTTACCGAAGGTACCTTTAACGGTAGTATCACCGGATTTCATCAGATCGGTTGCGGTGGTGGTGGCCATCGCAGCATCCGGGAAGAACGCCGCCAGAGCAGCAACCGGCAGTACAGCCTTGGTTACTTTCAGGGCTGACTTTTTGTTGAAAACACGAGACAGAAAAGATGGTTTGGTTTCTTCAGAGAAAGCATTCCCCTGAACACTTAATACAGCATTCATATTTATTTCCTTTAAAAAGAATGGTAGATATATAAAACAGATTTATGACTATTATGATAAATCACACTTCCTGTTCACCTCCTGGTACGGTTAGTTCTGAGTTATAAAAATCCGGAAACCTCTCAAGATGATCTTTCAGTCTCAAATAGGCTTCGGATGTTTTACTTCTTCTACTTCTGTCTTTTGCTTTGATGAGTCGACGATTAGTCTCTTCATCCAGTTTCAAAAGCACATTTTTTCCTGGCGCAGGTCGTGCGTTGCTCCTAATCGCTCTTTCCAATCGACCTCCAAAATAAGGTTACCAACTCTTAAAAAAGTTTACATTGACGAATAAAAATGTAAACCAATAAAGGAGAAATTTTGAGTAAATTATATTTACATTTTAAGAGTACGAAACGTACTTTTAAAATAACAAACCATTAACACTGTTTTTAAGTATATCTATTACATTATGAATAATTCTGGAGTAACTTAACGAATAAATTGACGAAATAATAAGGTGGTCTCTGTCAGAAAACTGCAGGTCTTTCTTGATCTTATTTACTACATTTTTTGAAGTTTGTTCTTGCACACCAGTAATTTTAGAGATAGTGGAATGAGAACAACCAATAGCATATAAGTTAAAAACTGCCCAATCTGAATTGGACGCTCCATACTTACTTTCAATGTACTTATTCATTTTTAGTGCAAATGTAGCATATCTTCCTGAACGATCATGAAGAACATCCCCATCTTGTATAAATACCCATTTACTGAATAACTCCTCTTTTAAAGAAATACGTTCAATAAATACAGTCCATCTTTGATCATTTATCTGAACGTTTTGAACAAGGCAAGCAGACCCACCTGTCAGAGCTCTGATTTCCGTTTTAACTAATTCCACCCCGACATCAACAGAGATGGATGAAAACCACGAGTTTCGATCGTTGTTTGTAAAAAAAAGTTTATCGAAAAGAGGGCTTGTGTGAACTAACACACCCAGATTATTACGAATGAAGGAAGGACTCGATGAAATGTTAAGCATTTCGACCAAGTATTGAATGGATACAGTTTGACTGCATACAGTATTTTGACTACGATCCGTCGCACACATAGGAGCCTCCAATACAGGATACTATGGACAGCTGATGTGAAGGGGGCGAACCCTTCACATCAGCGATTCTCAAATTTTGTGAGACCTCAGCCTCTCAAACTATGATAAATGTAGTCCACTTCCCTGTCACTATAAAACAGCAGATCATTCCGCTTTAATTTATTATTATTTAGTTTATTATTCTTACCCCATCTGATTATTTAGCTTTCCTCATCATCGGTTTCAGGAAAGAATCTTTCTACCACTTCTTTGGCATCATCTCTTATGTTCATAACCATTGATTTGAAATCAAAGCGCTCGTCACCCTGTATATGCGGACTGAGCGATTCCATAGCCAAAACTTTAGAAATAGAAAACTGAGTTTTTATCACATTTTCAAGTAACATTTTATTGAACTCAGCTTGATTGAAACCAGATTCCTTTCGTTCCATTTGTGCCTCATAAACTCGCAACCCTAATTCAAGAAGCATTGAGGCAACACTTGAAAAACTGACATCTTTATCTTTCGCCCCTTCAGCCTTACGCTTTTCTACAATTGCATTAATTTTTTCAGCCACTTCATCGCTGGCATACGCTTGGACCCTGGCCATATCAGTTCCTTTATTAAAACTTACAACAGATGAGGTATTATGATCAGAAGATAACGTTAGTTTTATCTCATTACAACTCTAAACTTAAGTCTGGAGTCTAGGCATGTTGTCTTACGATGCATATAACGACTCAAGTGTAGAGTTAAGTCATCATAAGTATATGAAAATAAATACGAGAGTTGTGTATAAGTCGTCATAGACTTACCAGCAACTTATACACGACTCACTTGCGACTCGTAATCACATAACGCTATATTACATAAAATAACATAAGGTACGTTATGTCACTGTTCTTAAATACAAATCTGCAAAATTTTAATTTTGCGTGGGGTGTGGTGATTTTGTGGTGAGGAGTGCATATTTGTTGAGTCTGGTTCTGGTCTGGGTTAACGTATTTACAGGAATCGGCCCGGAGGGAGTCTTTTGAGAAAAAAACTGGCATTTGCAGCCCTGCTGTTATTATCCACACCTGCATGGGCCACGGATTGTTTTGATATGGCTGGACGGGATTACCGAATAGATCCGGATCTGCTCCGGGCTATTTCATGGCAAGAGTCAAAATGGGTGGTGAATGCCATCGGGAAAAACCCGGGAACAGGATATGGTGCCGGACTGATGCAAATCGATTCGCAGCACCATACTCAACTTTCGCAATACGGTATTAAACCGGAACAGCTTCTGACAGATGCCTGTCTGAATATTTACACCGGTGCGTATTATCTGGCACTGGCGTTTAAGAAATGGGGCGTCAGCTGGGAGGCGGTCGGTGCCTACAATGCGGGGTTCCGCAGAACGGACAGGCAGGCCATGCGACGACTGGTGTATGCGAGAAAGATTGAGGCCATCTACAGGGCCATCAAAACAAATAAAAATCCCGGACAACCCCGACCTGTTAAAAAGTAAAGACCTCCTCCATGAGGTCTTTTTTTTTCGGAAAATCCGCTAATCAATCGCCCGCCAGATTAAATGGCTTTCGGGATGATGAATAATACTGAGATAAACCTTCAGCGCATCCTGCCGTGAAACGAGATGTCTACAGACACGGGCATATTCCGGTCCCATCTCAGCCACCTGCCAGGACAGCCGGTTCATAATCATCAGCGTGGCAATAATTCCTGCTGCATCGGCGCTGACTTCACCCTCAAAATAATTTCCAGGAATGCGCATCCTGTAACGCTGCTCACCTTCCGGCGCGATATATCCGGTCTGCGTGGTGATGAACTGGATGCGGTTGGGCGTAATATTTCCTCCGACTCCCTGCGGAACAATCCAGTAAGACCATAACCCGCCGTCGTAATCGGAATGCTGGCGTAACCAGCTCGCGGCCATATTATCCGCTGACGGGGTGGCAAAGAGTGCCGGGATAAAATCCTGACGTTCATCACTGTCGATTACTGCATAGCGCAGATACTTGTCTGTTTTAAATTGTTCGTCTGATTCACGAGTGGCGGGGTTGACGTTAATTGTGTGCATGCTGGTTTTCTCCTTCGCGTTTTATTAAATCGTTCGACTTCATCACTGAGCGGCACAGGGCAATTTGCAGCCGACGGGGAGAAAATAAAGGGGCGCAAAGCGTTTATACACCCCTTTATTTTCGCCACGGCTGATGCTAAAAGCTGCCCTCCGCGAAAGATGATGTCGGGCGATATAGAACGGGGGTGAGAATGCACACACTCCGGAACGTCAATTCGGTCTTTATCGAATTCACGTTCAGGCTCTCAGAGTGGCGGGCATTTATCGCCACGGTGAAAGCGGCGCATCCTGATAAGGATGCAGCAAGCGCGAATTTGAATTTGCGTCAGGATGGAAGCCCGACAGGGCAGAGACAGCTTGCTGGCTCTGTTCACGACAGCCGTGTCCCTCCGGGACGACGCCCGAACCGGTATTCATTTTATTCACCATAAAGGATAAATACCGGAAGAGATAAACAGCACGATACCGGATGAGATATAACTGACCTGAACAAATAATAATGGTGAGACAAGCCCGCGCCGGAGTAATACGGGCGGCGCGTAGCGCAGCCGGTATTATTCTGCACCGCAGGTGCGCGGCCTTTTCCCGCAGTCGGGCAGGTTATCCCCTGCCCTTCTGGTTATTTACGCGGCCTCCGGTATTCCGCGCAAAAAGTCCCGCATCGCCCTGAACCGGCCCAGGTCTGCCAGCCGTTTTTCAAAGTCATTGAAGTAATAAACCGGGGTATACCTTACCCTGTTAAACTTCATTGTTAACGTGTTACCCGTCACCACTTCCGCCGCAATCCCCAGCAGTGACAGCTGGATGAAGGCCATATCTGCCGCCACCGGGTCGATATCGATGCAACTGCCAAACATGTGCATGGAAGGATTGATATCCGCCTCAAGCAGACACTCCGCATACGCAATAAGCATCCCGGCAGCCCCGCAGGCCGGGTCGCTGACGGTAGCAATGCCTTCCCGGCGGATAGTGTCCCTGACACCCGGCATCAGCATCCGCGCCATCAGGCACTGGACCGAATAAGGGGTAAAATACTGCCCGCGGAAGTTATCGCCCAGCTCAAGCTCCATGAAAATGGCACCGAGGAAATCATGGAATTTTGCCTCCAGCGCACACACCATCAGGCAAAACATCTCCTGCATATTCGCGATATCTGACGCCTCGTATCGCGCACTGATTTTCCGGCAGTGCTCCATGCTCTCCGGCGTTCTTATCCGGGCGATATCCAGTTCACTGGCAGCGAGTGACAAAAAGTCACTGAACACTTCCCAGCGCCCCAGATGGCGGCCCGTGGATTTAAACACGCTGATGAAACGGCTCCGGCTATAGTGCGCACTCATCATCTTCTGCACAGAGGGCACACATTCGATCCCCTGCAGCATGTCCTGTGTGACCGGTCTTTTGTCAGCGCTCTCTCTGGCCATATTGAACACATCGGCAAAACTCAGCTGTGACATGAATTTTTCTCCTGAAAAAGCCGCCCCTTACGGAGCGGCTGGTTTCACATCACGCCAGACCGAGGCCGGCGTATACCGTGGCCATGAACTGCTGCCAGTATTCCAGACGCATAGCGGGGACGTGGGCACGCTTACCACTGCGTAAGGCATTTACAAACTCGTTCGCCTGTGCGACGATTTGAGGGTCAAATTTCATGGTGTTATCTCCATGTGGTTTTTGATGAAGCCGGATACGCACTTTTGCGGGTAGGTATCCGGCGTTGAATGAGCAGGCGAAAGCCTGCTTTTTTCATTTCTGGGCCAGTTTCAGTGCCTCCTTAATGCGCGTCTTTATCTGCTCATGGCTCAGGTTGCACACATCCCGCAGCCGGTAATATCTGGCTCCGTAGCGGGCGTAAATCTCTGTCACGTCCCCGCAGACCATTTCCTGCAGCATGAACGTCTCCCAGCTGCCGCTTTCGCTCGTTGACCAGTTGAGCGGGTACATCAGGCCCAGCGCATCATGGAAGGCGTGGACGTCTATTTCAGCGGGGGCTTTTACCGCCGTTTTCTGGCGACTCAGCCAGTATTCGCGTTCCGCTTCAGCAGTAGCCTGCATTCCCGGAACGGCGGAAGATTCAGTCAGGTGTAAGTACATATTTTTCTCCTTCGGGTTAAGGGAGGCAGCAGCACGCCGCCCCCGTGCTTATTTATTCGTTTGCCGCCAGTTCGCTCATCAGCACATCTTTTGCTTCCAGCGCGTGCTCTTCTTCCGAAAACGTCAGGATGTAACCACGCTTTGCCGCCGCGCCCATGAGTACAGGGCGGTCTTTCAGCGGCAGGGCGTCCAGATAATCCAGCGCATCGCCCAGCACACGCGCCTGATACAGTTCGAAGTGCATACCGCAGCAGCGCCCCGCCTCTTTCTCGATACGTGCCAGCACCACATCGGCGCGGATAACATCGAACGGGTTACGGGAGTGAATGTTGCGCACAAAGCCGTCAGTGCGGAGGTTCATATTTCGACGGTCCATAACAGTTCTCCTTCAGTGGGTTACTTCACACCTAAACGACGAAACATATCTGCGATAATGTTTCGTCGTGCATATGACGCACCGACAGCTTTCAAATCAGCCAGGACATTAAATGCATAGCTGGCGCTCTGTCCGTGAAATGCCAGCACCTTTGCTGCGATCGGTTCCGGGCAGGCCATAACCCATCTTTCGGAAGATTCTTTGGTGGCGGTTTTGACGTTGACGTTGTGTGTGTTCATTCTGCTTTTCCTCTTGTCTGGTGGTTAATCCATCTCTCGGTGAGTTCCCTGGCGGCAAAGGGCAAAGGAGCGACGTCGCAAGGAGGAAGGAAAGGGGCGGAGACAAAAAGTTTTTGCGGTCCGATGCAAAAAGTTTTTGGCGGAGTTCATTTACCCCTTGGATGACGACGCGACGGTGCTACGACCAGCCCTCCGCCGGGGAACGGACGAGAGATGACTCACCAGGGGAAGGGATGAGAATGAACACACCCGACACGACGGAACGGCGTGGCGCCATCAGAGTGCCGGCAGCTTTATCGCCGGCACGGTGAAAGCGGCGCGACCGGAACGGACGCAGCAAGCGCGCCGTTGACGTCAGCCATCAGACACTAGCCGAATGGCCCGAAACCGCCCCGCGGGTTCGGCGGAGCTTACCGCATCATTTCGCGGTTAGCGGAGTGTGGCTCGACGACTGGACGCGGAGCGACCGGGAGCCGAAGGTGGCCAGATGTTATTAACTGAAAGGAAAAAGGGGCTACCGGCGAACCGGCAACCCCTTCATAAAGGCGCTTCAGGTATGTCCAGACAATTTCAGCCCCTGAGTGGCGGAGGTTTCCCTCCGCCGGGGTTAGCTACTTAGCGGATTCGTAAGCCATAAAAGCCGCCACCTCCCTGTTCGTGTCCCTGTACCGGATTTCACAAAGTGATTTCCGGGTGAGGTAAGTGAATATCAGCAGTGTGAGGCACACTATTAATACGCACCCGAGCAGAGTGTTTCGCGGCAGTTTCATGGCCTTCTTCTCCTTGCCTTGCGGCATCTAAGAGGCTATCCTGATGTTGTCTAGGCATACAGGTGGCCTCGTGGGTTAATGAAAATTAACTACGGGGCTTTCTGCTTTCTGCCACACAACACGGTAACAAACCACCTTCACGTCATGAGGCAAAAAGCCTCAAGCGCCACCGCCAGTATACCTTACCCGCTGCCAGACTGACCAGGCATCGCGCCATCATCATTCTGATTTGCCGCGAAAATACCCGGGTCTGCTCTCAAGCTCCCGCTCGATCAGCTCGTCGGCAAACAAGGGCGCAATCCTGTTGATGCGGCGCACCAGATTCCGGTGGCGGGCGGCGGCTTTCCGCTCGTCGCTCCAGCGCTTAATCTGCCTCTCGTCCAGAAAATCCACGCATACCGCATATCCCGCGCCCGCTACCCAGCAAGACATCACTTCTTCAGGTGCCGCCTGCCCTGCCTCCACGACAACGGAAACCAGCTCCTGTGGACCCGGGCAGGGCCTGTGCGGCAGTTTCCAGCGCAGGGAATAGCGCCACTTCATCCGTGGCTCCGGTGTGTCAGCTTGTTCGGGACCTGCCAGCGTTCTGCCTGACGCACAGACTCCGGCGTCTCTCTCACAATGAAGCTGATTTCATGCATGACACCATACAGCGGCTCCCCGGCATCCCGCAGCCAGTCCAGAGAGGCCAGCGAGGCATATCGCGATCGCCAGTGCCAGAAGGCAGGGGCAAGCTCACGCGCGTCAAACTCACCGGCCCACCGGCGGTACCAGCTGATGACCGTTTCCGGTGACTGGAAATTCAGCTCCGTGACGGCCTGTCCCAGCAGGTTCTGCCGTAATCGCCAGTGATGCACCATTGCGCGTTCTTCCCGACGCATCTTACGGGTAAAGGCGAGGCTGCTGCGCTGTTTCCGGCGCTCAGTCCGGCTGTGCTGCACCTCGGGGAACAGTTCGGCCTGAACATCAACCGGCAGCGGCAGCGGGCAGCACTCCCCGTGACTGGCAATCAGTGCATCGAGCGCCTCTTCCACCTGTTTAAGACTGCTCAGACGATGTTTCGGGTCCCAGTTCAGGCCGGGAATGCGCTGCGCCACGGTCGTGTTCATACGGCTGTTCCCGGTCAGCAGGCGCAGGAAAGTACGCACGTGTGGCGCTGCAGACAGACGAGCACCGCGCTGGCGGGCATTCTCCACGGTCATGATGGCCTGCAGCGCAGCCTGCCGGGCAGGCTGCAGGGTGACAAGGGAACGGGACGAAGGGATCATTGTGCGCCCTCCTGTTCCAGCGTACTGATGATACTGGCGCAGGAATATCCGTCAGTATCGAGACACGCTATCAATGCTAGCGTGTGGGAGATCAACTCCGGGTTAAATGCTTCCATGCTGCGAACAACAGAGAACGGCTGGCCACCACGTGTCACAAAGACGATCATCCAGCGCTCACTCAACTCTCCGGGGCTGCAGACAGCGACATCAAAATGGCAATGGGCCGGAGAAAAGCGGATCTGAACCGGGAAAAAACCGCCAAACTCACTGCGATATTCACCGTTCACGGACCAGCCTGACGGCAGATGCAGAACACGCATCACTGCATGGGTCAGCTCACGGCGAAAATCTTCACCCGCAGCGCGGTAATCTTCCAGCTCGTCGATGGACATGGTTTTGAGGACGTCCAGAGTCAGTAACGTTTTCATCTTCAGTCTCCTTATCGCCGCCCCGCAGGGCGGCGTCTCCGTTATCAGGCTGCGTGTGAAGTCGGTTCGTCAGTGTCAGGGGCAGCATGTGCATCGTCCGGCTTTGCGGCATCCGGGGACTGCATCCAGCCCGGTACCCAGCGGGAGCCGGAGAGCCACTGTTCCGCATGGCTGGCAGCATCACCCTTCTTCATTTTTTCGGCATCCGAGGCGGCTCCGGTCAGCCCGGCCTCCTTCAGCGCCGCCACAATCTGGGCCTTGCTGAGCAACCCGAGGAAGTTATCCGCTGTCGGCTGCCACCAGTCGCGCAGATGAAATCCCAGCGCCGCCTCCACGCCATCGAGGTCACTGCGGCCGGTATGTCCACATTCACGGGTCTGAACACCGTCGACGGAACAGGCAGCACAGAAGGCCATCAGCGACATCAGGGTCTGCCCGTCGAGGGTAAAGAAGGTGGTGAAATCCTTCTGCCACCCCTCCGGCAGCAGGGCTTCCAGACGGGCTTTCTCCTGCATCAGATACCGCCATGCCTGACCTTCCTCTCCGGTCGGGGCTTCACTGGTCAGGCCGCTGTGATGCACCTCAAGGCGCAGGACGAACGGATGCCGGGTGGTGGTGCAGTAGTCAAACACGCAACTGCACAGCCGCCAGGCCATCAGGGCCACGGCTTTCTGTGGCTGCTTAACCAGTTCGGCCTGAACCGCCAGTGTCCTTTCTGAAGACATTTTTTTCAGCAACGGCATGCTGATGCCTTCTGCCGCATCAGGGATACTGCGGGTGACCACATGTACGGCAGCCTGATCGCCACCGTGTTCCCCGACGTCAGAGACCGCCGTCTGGATCTTCTTCTGGACACCACGCTGGACGCAAAGCTCACCGTCATACAGACTGACCACCACGCCACAGGCCGCTTTCTGCTCCGGTGTCCACGCCCGAACTGACGCCGCATTTTCAATCTCATCAATCAGCACCTGAATCGCGGCTTCATCCTCAAAGGTTTCCGTTGCCTCCAGCGTGGCGTACAGTTCATCAAGACGCTGTAGCTCCTCAGCGCTGAATTCCCCCTCCGGCGCCGGCAGCACCAGATAATGCTCGCGGTCATCGCCGTAGTTTCTGACGGAGCCCTCACGAGCCAGTGACCATGACCAGCCTTCCTGTTGTTCGATGGCCAGCGCAGCCGCCGCCAGCTTCTCCTGAACCAGACGCTCAACCAGTACCCCATCAGCCGTTCCGTCTCCCTCCTGGGCGCTGAACAGATCCTCACGCACCACGCCCCCGGCGGCCTCATACGCTTCACGACCGATAAACACGAAGCGGGAGTGGGTTACGGCGATTTCCGTATCCGTGATGGCCCGCTTCAGCAGGTGAGCGGGTGTGCTGCCGTATGAGGTTTTCACCTGGTCATACACCTGCACCTGACGTGCCGGGTCGCTCTCCAGACTCAGGGCCTGACACTGCTCCACGTCGAGTTTGTCCTCTGCCAGCAGGGTGATCAGTTCCGGGGCGAGGTTTGCCAGCTTCAGCATCCGCTGAACGTGACGGGCACTGTAGCCCAGCAGGTCCCCGATTTGAGCCGGGGTTTTCCCCTCTTCTGACAGGGTGCGGAACCCGCTGATTTGCTCTGCCGGATGCATGGCCACCCGCTGGTTGTTCTCGACCATCGAGGCAACCATCGCCAGGTCGTCACTGACACGCTTGGCGACAACGAGATACCCGGCATCGATGCGCTGCTCGCTGAGCAACTGTTGCAGGGCGGCAAGACGGCGGCCACCTGCAGCCACCCCTGACATACCGTCCGGCAGCGAGTGAACCACCAGATTCTGGATCAGGCCGATCGCCATGATGGAGTCAGCCATCTCCCGGACACTGTCAGCCGGATAGGGGATCGTGCGAACGTTCAGCGGGGATTTGACCAGCGCCGACAGCGGCACCATCTCAACCTGAGCAGCCTCAAGCGCGGCTTTCAGGGCGGCGGATTCGGCAGGGTTCACCGATTTTTTGCTGGTTTTAACCGGCGCTTTTGCTTTAGACTCGGTCACTGACATAATTGATTTCTCTCCGATATTGGTTAATGTCTGCCGGGCAGACCCATCTGCCCGGCACCTATTACGGCTTATTGCGTTTTGCGTACTCCGTAGTCCCGGATGTAACGGTTCATCATGTCCTCGCCGCCCGGTTCAAAATTCCAGACGCGCCAGACCATGCTGCCGTCATCCTGATGACGGACGACAAGGCGAAAATGGGTCCCCTGGTCATCTTCAATCGCCACATTCTGATACTGCGCGGCGACAATCTGAGCCTGCTCGCGGGTAAACGTGCCATCCGGCAGAGATTCAAGCGGGGACAAAACGTTATGGTCCATATGTTTCTCCTTCTCTGCCCCGCCTGAACGGGGCGTCTTCATCATGGTTTAAAAGGGCGCGTCGTCATCCATTGGTGGGAAATCATCCGGGAGTGGCTGAGGCGGTTGCTGAGACGGAGCCGCATCCTGACGGCCTTTCTTACCGCCCTTCGCTTTCGGGGATTTAGCCGGGGCCTGAGCAGGTTGTGCCGGGGCGGCAGGACTCTGCGGCTGCGCAGTGCTCTCAGGCACACCGGATTCACGGCGGCCGCCGAGCATCTGCAGGGTGCCGTTCTGGCCGACCAGCACCTCGGTGACGTAGCGCGTGACTCCGGCATCGTCCTGCCAGTTGCGGGTGCGCAGCTGGCCCTCGATGTAGACCTGCGCGCCTTTACGCAGGTATTCGCCCGCCACTTCCGCGAGCTTGCCGAACATGACAACACGGTGCCACTCGGTGTTTTCGCGCATCTCTCCCGTCTGCTTGTCACGCCATGTTTCAGACGTGGCCAGCGTCAGATTGGCCACTGCGCCCCCGTTGGGCATGTAACGCACTTCCGGATCCTGTCCCAGATGTCCAACCAGAATGACTTTGTTAACGCCACGTGCTGCCATGATGAATCTCCTTAATCCGTTGTTTTGCCTTTTAAAACCATCACCCGTTGAGTTGCCGGGGCCGCGGTTTTGACTTTGTGCGGGGACCTGCTGAACCTGCCCCTGGATATAACCTTCACCCGTTTGAGAGCCGTTCGCCGCAAGGGCGTAAACGAGCACGGCCCGGTGCAGATGTCCGGGGGTGAGCGGGAAATTTTTTTCGGCCTAATGAAGCGGCAGCGGAATGGCCGGGAAAAATTTATTGCGAAAGGCCCTGCCGTCCCCTGGACAGCAAGACGGGTTGTGCTTGTCTCAGCCCCGGCGAATGGACTCAAACGGGTGATACGGGTACCAGGGGAAAGGAGCAGGCACCCGCCGCAACGACGAAGAGCGCGGGCGCGAAACGGCGTTGCCCTGCAGAGTGCCGGCAGCTTTATCGCCGGCACGGTGAAAGCGGCGCGGCCGGAACGGTCGCAGCAAGCGCTGCCGTTGACCCTGACCTCAGACATCAGACACTAGCCGTCAGGCCCGAAACCGCTTGCGGGTTCGGCGGAGCTTACCGCGTCTTTTCGCGGTTAGCGGAGTGTGGCTCGACGACTGAACCGCGCCAGCGGGTCAGGAGCCGAAGGTGGCCCCGGAGCAGATTGTGTGAAAGGAAAGTGAGGCAAAGCCAGAGGAAGAGCAGCAGCAAGATGAAGGGTACCGGTCAGGTCAGGACTGAGATTCGCCCTGCTCTTTTCTGTACTGTACAACGCAGTACCAGGCCGAAGCCAGGAAAGCAAAAACGGTGATCAACCCGCGTAATTCGTCACCCGGCTCTTTCCCCTTCAGCATCAGCGTTATGATGATGCCGGCAACGATAATCCACGCAATGCCACTCCAGAGGCGCAGCTTATCCGCCACGACATTAATCAGAACAAAAGCAACGGCCAGGATAGCCCCCCACAGAGCCGGAACAGGCTGAAACGGAATAAAAAACAGGTTAATACCGGTTAAAAGCGTCACGGCTGCAAACATCAGAGACATACGCATAAAATTTCCTCCCTGGACACACTGACTATAAGAATCACTTCTGCTGCTCATCTCCGGGTTTATTATATTCGGGCGCATTTGCGCGCGGCAGCTGCTGACTGTTCAGTCGATGTACGCAGAGCCGTTCATGGAAATATTCGCGCAGGTGTTCAGGCTGTTCCCGTTCAACAAGTTCCGGCATGACGGGCTTGTTCATGCGTTCCTGCCAGGCAACAGCAGCGGCCACCTTATCGACGGCAACTTTGTCCTGCTCCTCTTTTGAAAAAGAGGCAATATTCCACTGCGACATACCCAAATTCCGCAAAAGAAGAAAGGGTACGCAGATATTACGCTCTTAATTCTTAACTGGCGACCTGTTGAGGTGAGGCCTGTACGCAGCGCCGCAGGCGTGGCGAACCGCCTCACCGGCAGGCGAAGCCTGCCAGGATTTTCGCGCGGCCGCACCGATCTGCGAAGCCGGGTAAGCTCCCCACAGATCGTGCCGTCTCAGACCTTAAACGGGACGTCGGGCGCCCCGATGTAGTATCAGTCAAGAGCCGCGTAAATAGCTGCGCATTCGTCATGAGAGTCAATGAAATCCCACAGCTGCGATTCCCGCAGCATCAGGTGGCGTGTCAGGGCAGCATCACCGCGTTCATGGTGCAGCCAGATACGGCGGTTGATCGCCAGCGCCGTAATGATAACTCCGGCCGCATCCGCGCTGACGGACCGATCAAACCAGTTATCCGGGTTAGTCAGATGGAAACGGTCACCGTCAGGCATCATGTAGCCGCCGCCCTCCGGAATTCGGATGAAATGCCAGAAGCCTCCGCAGTAATCGGTGATGTGTTTCACAGCGAGCGCATAGACCTGCATCTCTCCGGCCAGAAAATCGTTACCAAACAGATCCGGCAGGAACGAGAGACGGTCGGACTCCTCAACATTCAGCATGGTTTGACGGGCATGATACATAGCAACCTCCACAGGTTCATAAGATTGCGGCACCGGGTTGTGCCGTGCCGACACGACAGCCCGGCGGAAAGCGGAAGACGCAGGGGCGACACCGGAGGCCGCAGCGCAGATAAAGCACGAAGCTGGTCTGGACGGTTTTCGAGCGAAACCTGAGCGAGAAAACGACGGGAAGAACAGCGAGCATCATCAGTAACCTGCGACCGGGCGAGGATGGCGGCGTCAGCGAACCCTTGCATCTGCAGCGGCCGGGTAAAGTGAAGGCACAGCACTACCCGTCGCGATGCAGAGGTTGAATAAAAGGTTTGTCTAACCCGTATTTCGACCACAGGGAGAAAAGCGGAAGCAAATGTCGCAACGCGACAGACGCAGGAATCAGGCCACAGACCGGAGGGATGGGGCCGGGTGAAGCGGAGTCGGCGGCAACGACAAGCCGGTGACGTCCTTATCCGGTGTTGATGGCACGGCGCCGGTTTATCAGTTGCCCGTCACCAGGCGATCCGGGAGACCTCTCGTTCTGAGCTTACCGGCGATCTGGTTTATCACTGGCCACGGAGATACCAATATACATACCGCTTCCCCAGATAATCTGGGAGAGCACAAATATCCACTGAGGGACGTCAACAATCAACAGCGGAAGAAGAGCAACCGTCACGATTAAAATCAGGCGGCTACCGAATTGCCGGCGCACCGGTTCAGCGGCGTCAACCGGGACGCCTGCATATCGCAGAACCTGCCTTAAACCCGTATTCATAATCACTCCACTCAGAATAAATACACTGTACTTCAGTATATTACATTTTATTAGATAACGATTCTCCGGGCTGGCAGTGATCCTTCTGAAATTTCCCTGTTTTTGCAGGAACAGCAAATGGTTACAGACAACGGCAACAAGATGACTTGAAAAAAAACGGCCTCCGCAAAATAATACTGTATATATATACAGTTTCAAGCGAGGGGAAAATACGATGAAGTTCATTCCTG